>Ga0256914_1002259_pt1 | contig 16296 bp, 16 predicted proteins | sample HulkmetaG_FD_191571 | JGI IMG/M metagenome (GOLD analysis project Ga0256914, IMG submission 191571) | Hydrothermal chimney microbial communities from Main Endeavour vent field at the Juan de Fuca Ridge, Pacific Ocean - Hulk | ecosystem: Environmental > Aquatic > Marine > Hydrothermal vents ... | reverse complement strand
GCGCGCAAAGTAAGGGGCATCTTTATTTTTTCGGCATCGAACCATACCTTCCGTCTATCTTTGCCGAAATTTAATCCTCTGTTTTTTTTCAACGAAAAGGTCAAACGAAGCGGAAAATCCAACTCGAAAGGCAATGATACAACGGTTGTTACACCGGAATATTTTTCTTGTAACGGAGCTATTACAAGCTCATTACGGTTAATTAAAAGCCTGTAATTTTCCGATAAAAATATTTTTCCAGTACTTTTCTCATTTATGGAGTTATAAATATTGCCTGCCGAATCTCTGTTAAAACCGAATTCTTGCAACAAATAGTAGAGTAAAATCTCTTTATCCGGTTCATTCTCCATCTTTTTCAAATCGATTTTCAGGTTTCCGTTGTCTTTTACCAGCAGGTATTTTCTCTTTTCCGAAAGTAAATTGTCGAACAAAAGCGTTGCCTCCGTAATGTTTTGCATGGTTTTTACTATGGAAGGAATGAATTTTTCCGAAATTTCGTCCAACACGGGAACCAAATGGTGACGGATACGGTTTCGCAAATATTTATCTGAAGCGTTCGACGAATCTTCGCGCCACGTGAGGTTATTCCCTTCGGCATAAGTCTCAATATCTACCCTTTGGGCAAACATCAATGGGCGCACATAATAACCGCGTTTCAAAGGAATACCCCTCAACCCTTTCAGTCCCGTACCACGCGACAGGTTTATGAAAAAGCTCTCCACGTCATCTCCGGCATTATGACCGGTTAACACTTTTGTAAATCCCTTCTGTTTAACAAGATTGTCAAAAAAACCGTATCGCAACCTGCGGGCGGCAATTTGTACAGATGTTTTGTTTTCTCTTGCATATTTTGCGGCATCGCACCTTTTTACAAACAACGGAACATCATACTTTTTCGAAAGTTTTTTTACGAAAATTTCATCCCTGTCCGACTCCTCCCCTCTTAACCCGAAATTGCAATGAGCAACAGATACATCGTACCCCGATATAACGCACAAGTGTAACATTACCACCGAATCGACACCTCCGCTAACAGTAACAAGCAACCTGTCGGTTTTATCGAAAAGCGAATTAATATTTATAAAATCATTAAACTCATCTATCATAAAACAAAATTAAAAAGAAATGAATAAAAACCTGATTTATGCATCTATTTATTGTATTTTTGTTGGCAAAGGAAAAACAAGAGACCATGAACACAATTTTTTTGCAACAAGCGGGATGGATCGGAACACCCGAAATCATTATCATAGTAGTTGTTATTGTATTGCTTTTCGGTGGGCGTAAAATCCCCGAACTGATGCGTGGCGTAGGAAAAGGAATAAAGGAATTTAAAGAGGGTATCAACGAAGATACCGGTGATAAAAAAGAAGAAAAAACCGGAGAAACCAAATAATTTGTTTTAAGCTAAACCGTTTTCAATGCTTATTATAGGAATTACAGGCACCCTTGGCGCAGGCAAAGGTACTATTGTAGATTATTTGATAAAAACAAAAGGTTTTAAACATTTTTCCGTACGCCGGTTTCTTACCGATGAAATAAAAAAACGTAACCTGCCCCTTAACCGCGATTCTATGACGGAGGTGGCCAACGAGTTAAGGAAAAAACACCATCCGGCTTACATCGTGGAACAACTTTTTAAGCAAGCCGAAAAAGAGGGCGGAAATGCAATAATCGAAAGCATAAGAACCCCGGGAGAGGTGGATTTTTTACGTAAAAAAGGTAATTTTTACCTGTTTGCCGTGGACGCAAAACCCGAAATACGTTTTCAAAGAATAAAGTTGCGCTCGTCGGAAACCGACAAAGTGGATTTCAACACCTTTATTTCAAACGAAAAACGTGAAATGAAAACATCGGATCCCAACAAACAAAATCTCTCGAAATGCATCGAAATGTCGGATTTTAAATTCGACAATAACGGCGACATTACAGCATTGTACCGCCAAGTTGACCAAGTTCTTAACAAAATTATATAAAACCGCAAATATCCATTGAAATGAAAAAATTACGTTTTGCAACATTTATCCTGTTCACTTTTTTTGCTCTGGCAGGATTTAAGTCAAATAAGACAATACCCGAAATAAACATCATACCCAAACCCTCAAAAATTCATCTGAGTGACGGCTATTTCAGTTTAAAGAAAGATATACCCGTTTTTTACACAACGGGCGAAAAAGATTTAAAGAAAGAAGCCGGATATTTGGTGTCGCAACTTAATTCAACGGACAAATTATCGGCAAAAGCACTGCCGGAAACAAACTCCACAGGCAAGAGTATAATTTTAAAACTCACAAACGACAAAGAGTTGGGAAACGAGGGTTATAAACTAAACATCACCGAAAACAACATATTAATAACTGCACCTCACCCTGCCGGAATTTTTTACGGAACACAATCGTTATTACAACTTCTGCCCCCCGAATTTTTCGACCATAGCACAAAAAAAGATACATGGCAAGTACCAATGTGTCAAATTACGGACAAACCGCGATTCGGATACAGGGGTATGCACCTCGACGTAGGACGCCATTTCTTTCCTCCAAAATTTATCAAACATTATCTTGACATGCTGGCAATGTACAAATACAACACTTTCCATTGGCACCTTACCGAAGATCAAGGCTGGCGCATTGAGATAAAAAAATATCCCGAATTGACTGAAATCGGAGCATGGCGCGACTCAACCGTCGTGGGACGCTGTTGTAAACCCCCGTTAAAATACGACGGCAAACGGTACGGCGGCTTTTACACTCAAGACCAAATCCGCGATATTGTTAAATATGCCGCCGACAGGCACATCACCATTATACCCGAAATAGAGATGCCGGGACATTGCATGGCTGCATTGGCTTCGTATCCCGAACTGGCATGCACACCCGGCCCGTTCAAGGTTGCAACACGCTGGGGAGTCTTTTACGACGTGTATTGCCCCAAAGAAGAAACATTCCGCTTTCTTGAAGATGTATTGACCGAGGTAATGGAACTGTTCCCCGGAAAATATATCCACATAGGTGGCGACGAAGTGCCGAAAAAAAGGTGGAAAGAGAGTGCCTTTTGCCAAAACCTGATAAAAAAAGAGGGATTGAAAAACGAGGAGGAACTCCAAAGCTGGTTTATCCGCAAAATAGAAAAATTCTTAAACGCTCACGGACGTCAGCTTATCGGTTGGGACGAAATTCTCGAAGGAGGTTTGTCGGAAGGAGCCACAGTTATGTCGTGGCGCGGAATTGAAGGTGGCATTGCAGCGGCAAAACAACACCACGATGCAATAATGACTCCGGGAAGCCATTGCTATTTCGACCATTATCAGGCCGACCCCCAATTTCAACCCCTTGCCATAGGCGGTTTTACAACCCTAAAAAAGGTCTATTCATACGAACCGGTACCCGCCGAGCTGACTCCTGCCGAAGCCAAACATATCCTCGGTGCTCAAGGTAATGTGTGGACAGAATATATTCCCGACGGCAAAAAGGTGGAGTATATGGCGCTTCCGCGCATGGCTGCCCTCGCCGAAGTGGATTGGACAGGTGCTGAAAATAAAGATTGGCACGACTTCCAACGCAGAATAAATAACCATTTCAAACGTTACGAAAGCCTCGGTTACAACTATTGCAAAGGCTCTTACAAAGTGGATATCATTACCGTGCCCGGTACCGACGCCAACACTGTAAAGGTAACCCTCGAATCGGAAATTTACAAACCCGAAATACGCTATACCCTAAACGGCGATATTCCCGGAACATCCTCCCCGGTCTATAAAAAACCATTTACGGCAAAAAAAGGTGATGTGATAAAAGCGGCGGTTTTTGTTGACGGTAAACTTATGGAAAAAGCGGCGGAGAAAAAATTATAATTGTTTTTCACACACGATTAATTATTACTTTCGCTGCTGTAAACAATTTAACAAACGGGATTATGTCCGCAAAAAAAAATAAAACGGCAATAGTAATTATCGCACTTTTAGTATTGTTGGTAATTGTTTTGGCATTGGCAATAAACAAAAGTCGTAACTCCGGCACCACAAAGGTAGCGGTTGAAAAGGTCAGGAAACGCACCGTTATCGAAACCGTATCGGCAAACGGCAAGATACAACCTGCCAAAGACATTAAAATTTCACCCTATATTTCGGGCGAAGTTGTAAACCTCTACGTAAAAGAGGGCGAATATGTAAAAAAAGGCCAAATTCTTGCGAAAATAGACCCCAAAATATACATATCAACCTACGAAAAGAGCTTAGCTTCATTGAAAACATCACAAGCAAACGAGGCAAATGCAAAGGCAAGACTCGCCCAAACAAAAGCACAATTCGTAAAAGCCAAACTCGATTACGAAAGAAGTGAAAAACTGTGGAAAAACCAGGTTATTTCGGATGCCGAACACGATGCGGCACTTTCGACATATAAAGTTGCCGAAGCCGAAGTGGTTGCTGCCGAAGAGAGTTATAAAGCCGCTCAATTTCAGGTAAAAAGCGCCAGGGCACAAGTCAACGAAGCCAAAGAAAATTTGAACAGAACAAATATATACGCCCCGCAAGACGGTACCGTCTCGAAACTGAGTATTGAGGTCGGAGAACGCGTTACGGGAGCTTCACAATTTTCTTCGGGAACCGAAATAATGAGAATAGCAAATCTTGATGAACTCGAAGTTAAAGTGGAAGTGAACGAAAACGATATTGTACGACTCGCGTTAAACGATACCGCTGAAATTGAAGTTGACGCTTACCTCGACCGGAAATTCAAAGGTGTAGTATCAGAAATTGCCACTTCGGCAAACACCACCGGTGTAAGTGCCGACCAGGTTACAAATTTTGATGTCAAAATAAAAATGCTTAAATCGTCGTACCAAGATCTGATAAAAGAGAATAATACCATAAAATCGCCATTCCGTCCCGGCATGTCGGCAACGGTTGAAATACAGACCGACAGGGTTACCGGCGTGTTAACGGTACCCATTCAAGCCGTTACCACACGTGCCGACTCAACGGGCAGACTGAAAACAGCTTTGGAAAAACGCAATGAAAAAAAATCGGCAAAAAAAGAGGCTGCCGAAGAAGAAAACAGGGAATATGTCTTCGTTTACAACAACGGCAAAGCCGAACTTAGAAAAGTGAAGACAGGAATTCAAGACAATACCTACATAGAAATAAAGGAGGGATTGAAAGAGGGTGAAGAGGTTATTGTAGCCCCGTACCGTGCCGTTTCCAAAACACTTAAAAACGGCACCGAAGTCACCAAAGTTGACAAAAAGAACCTTTTTAAATCGGAGAAAAAATAGCATGGCGACAATTCTGTTGATAGAGACCGCCACATCAGTGTGTTCGGTGGGGTTGTTAAAAGATGATACCGTTGTGGCATTGCGCGAATCGAGGGTTAAAAACTCGCATGCCGCACTGGTTACCGTTTTTGCAGAAGAAGTTGTAAAAGAGACGGGTATCTCTTTCGACGATATAGATGCATTTGCCGTAAGCAAAGGTCCGGGAAGCTATACGGGACTCAGAATAGGAGTATCCACGGCAAAAGGATTTTCGTACGCTACGGGCAAAAAACTTATTGCCGTAAACAGCCTTCAATCATTATCGGCCGGAATGGTTAAAGCTATTGAAAACGAAGGCGGAAATCCCGAAAAGATGCTTTTTTGCCCTATGATTGACGCCCGCAGAATGGAGGTTTATACCGCTGTTTACAACAGTAAATCCGAAGAGCTAAAACCCACCGGAGCGGTTATTGTTGACGAAAATTCATTTTCAGATTTATTGAAAAACAATATCGTCGTTTTTGCAGGCGATGGTGCCGGAAAATGCAAACCTGTTTTGGAAAACAAAGCAAACGCACGTTTTTTACAAACCGAACTGTACCCTTCGGTAAAATTTATGGCCCCCCTTGCCTTGCAACGTTACAAAAACAACCTTTTCGAAGATATCGCATACTTCGAACCCTTTTACCTTAAAGATTTTGTTGCCGGAATACCCAGGGTAAAAGGGTTGAGGTAACAGTATTACATCAAAAAACTCATCATTATTCCGGCTGCCACCGCCGAGCCGATAACACCCGCAACATTGGGAGCCATAGCATGCATCAGCAAATGGTTTGTGGAGTCGTAACGCAACCCTTCGGTTTGAACAACCCTGGCACTGTCGGGCACCGCCGACACACCCGCAGCACCTATTAATGGATTTATCTTATTATCTTTATGCGAAAAAATATTCATCACCTTTGCAAACAAAACCCCACCCGCCGTTGCCACCACAAACGACAAGGCTCCCAACACAAAAATCAGAATGGAACTCGAAGTTAAAAAAACATCGGCCTGCGTTGAGGCTCCTACCGTCAGCCCCAACAGTATTGTTACTATATCTATTAAAGATGTTCGCGCTGTTTCGGCAAGACGCTTTGTAACTCCACTCTCTTTAAGCAGATTTCCGAAAAACAACATTCCCAAAAGGGGTAATGCTCCCGGCGAAATGAAAGTGGTAAGTATAAGTGCAACAACAGGAAAAATCATCTTTTCGCGTTTACTGACGGCACGCGGCGGCTTCATGCGTATCAACCGCTCATTTTTTGTTGTGAGCAAACGCATTACGGGAGGCTGAATGACAGGTACCAAGGCCATGTACGAGTATGCGGCAATAGCTATGGGACCAATAAGGTTTTTCGTTTGAACACCGTGAATAATCCCACCGTTGGCAAGTTTCGAAGAGAGGAAAATTGCGGTAGGACCGTCGGCACCACCTATAATTCCTATGGAACCCGCCTCTTGAAGATTGAACCCCAGCCAAATGGCACCGAGAAAAGTTAAAAAGATACCCACTTGCGCCGCCGCGCCAAGAAGCATCAACCTCGGATTGGAAATTAACGATGAAAAATCGGTCATAGCTCCTATTCCGAGAAAAATCAACGGCGGATATATCCCTTTTACAACCCCGAAATAGAGATAATTTAACACACTACCTTTTTGGTAAATGCCGAGCTGTAAATTTATCCCTTCGCCTTGCAAAAAGGGTATGTTTCCTATTATTATTCCGGTACCTATGGGAATTAACAACAGCGGTTCGTATTCGAAACGTATAGCCAAAAATATGAATACCAACCCCACAAATATCATTATCATGTTTCCCGCCGATGCATTGGCAAACCCCGTAAACCCGAAAAACCGTACAATACCGTGCTTCATCTCGCCGAAAAACCCGTAAAATCCCGGCGAAGTACCGTTTCCGTCCGTTACGGTAGAAATCTTCTGTGCCAAACAAGGCGTTTGATTTATGATAACCGTTAACACAAAAAGTACTAAAATCGAAACAAAAACGGTTACGGCTTTTCTGTAATCTTTTTTCATCGGTAACAATTTTTAACCAAGCTCTATTTCCATCAAAACATCATCTTGCAATACGGCATCACCCGCTTTAACGTTAATTTTGGTAATCTTACCCTCTTTTTCCGACTGAACGGTATTTTCCATTTTCATGGCTTCGTAAACCAAAAGTTTGTCATCTTTTTTCACACTGTCGCCCTCCTTAACAAACACTTGCACTACATTTCCGGGCAAAGGAGCTTTAACCTTGTAGGTGCCGTTTTCCTGTTTTTTAATTTTTGAAGCCCCCGGAGGAACAACCACAGGTCTTCGTACCAATACGGGGGTTTTGCTGTGTTGCGGGGTTTTTTCCAGCTCCACATTGTATTTTGTTCCGTTAACCTCAATCCGGGCAATACCGTTTTCGAGGCTTATAATATCAACCTCGTATTCGTTGCCCCTAATCATAAACTTAAATGTTTTCATTGGTAACCTATATTAAACTTATCTTCTAAAATATTGAACCTGTCCGGTAGCGTAAATTTTCGAACTCCACGGCGAATATGTTTTGGATATTTTTTTTATGGTCAAAACATTGCTTTCGTCGTCGTGCAAATCGCGGCACAGATATATTGCCACGGCTATTGCAGCGGCAACCTCTCCCGGAATATGCAAGTCTTCGTCTCTCTTTATCGGCGGCAGTTTTCCGCGTTTTACCAAGCGGTTTTTTATTTGCCATGTTAGCAACTTGGTAAGACCGCTGAAAAAATAATAAAGCAGCACCAATGCCACAAATACAATAACATACCCTGTAATTGCTATTATCACGCCTTCGTCGAACAGCGCGGGAAAATCCATTGACAGAAACATACCTCTATTTTTTAAAATGTATTACAAAGGGATATTAGAATGTTTTTTAGGTGGATTCACATCTTTTTTGGTGGAGAGTGTCTGCAAAGCCCTAATTATTCTGAAACGTGTATTGCGCGGTTCAATAACATCGTCGATAAAACCGTAATGTGCCGCTTCGTAAGGATTTGCAAATTTTTTCCTGTATTCCTCCTCTTTTTCTTTCAAAAATGCAATTTTGTCATCCTCTTTTTCAAACTCTTTCAATTTTTTTCCTTCGAGTATTTCAATGGCACCTTGCGGACCCATAACCGCAATTTCAGCCGATGGCCAAGCATAATTAATGTCGCTGCGCAATTGTTTGGAACCCATAACATCGTGAGCTCCGCCGTAGGATTTTCTCAGTGTAACCGTTATTTTGGGCACGGTTGCTTCGCCGTAAGCGTAAAGTAATTTTGCACCGTGTAAAATAATACCTCCGAACTCCTGATTGCTCCCCGGCAAAAATCCGGGAACATCCACAAATGTCACTATGGGAATGTTAAAAGCATCGCAAAACCGAACAAACCTTGCCGCTTTCCTCGATGCATTTATGTCGAGGACTCCCGCAAGATAATTGGGCTGGTTGGCAACTATTCCGGCGGGCATACCGTTGAAACGGGCAAAACCCACCACAATGTTCATGGCATAATGGCGGTGTATTTCGAGAAATTCGTTATCGTCAACCACCGAATAAATTATATCCTTAACATCGTAAGGCTTGTTGGGGTTATCGGGAATAATATAATTAAGACTGTCTTCCGTTCTTTGTATGGGGTCGGAAGTGGGGAATACCGGCGGGTCTTCCAAATTGTTTTGAGGCAAATAGGAAAGAAGCTTTCTTATTAAAAGCAGCCCCTCTTCTTCGGTTTCGGCAACAAAGTGTGTTACCCCCGATTTTTTGGCATGAACATCGGCACCACCCAAATCCACGGTGGTAATTTGTTCTCCCGTTACACTTTTCACTACCTTGGGACCCGTAACAAACATATAGCTTGTATCCTTGCTCATCAACACAAAATCGGTAAGAGCAGGCGAATAAACGGCACCGCCGGCACAGGGTCCGAATATTGCCGAAATTTGCGGAATAACACCCGAAGCAAGAATATTGCGCTGAAAAATCTCGGCATATCCCGCCAAACTCTTAACCCCTTCTTGTATTCTTGCTCCGCCGCTGTCGTTGATACCTATTACGGGCACTCCGGTTTTCATCGCCATGTCCATAATTTTGCAAATTTTATGAGCCACTGTTTCCGACAATGAGCCGCCGAATACGGTAAAGTCTTGCGAATAGACATAAACAACCCTGCCGTCAATGGTTCCGTGTCCGGTAACCACTCCGTCGGTAAGATAGTGCTCCTTGTCCATGCCGAAATCATGACTGTTGTGCGAAACAAACATATCGAACTCTTCAAAACTCCCTTCGTCAAGAAGCATCTCTATCCTCTCGCGTGCAGTAAATTTCCCCTTTTTATGCTGTGTCTCTATACGCTTTATCCCTCCTCCAAGACGGGCTTCTTCACGCTTGTTTAACAGCACTTGTATAGCATCTTCGGTTGTCATTTTGTCTGTTTTTTAATATGTTATCTGTTATTTTTTTAACACTTTATATTATATCTTTTCGCATTGCGTCAAAACACTAAAAAATTATTTTGAACAAAACTCGGTTAGAACGCCGAAAGTTGATTTTGGATGCAAAAAGGCAATGTTTAAATTTTCGGCTCCTTTGCGGGGTTTCTTGTCAATAAGGGTAACGCCTTTTTCTTCCGCCTCTCCCAAAGCCTGTTCCAAACCGTTTACGGCAAAAGCCAAATGATGTAACCCCTCCCCTTTTTTCTCTATGAATTTTGCAACGGGACCATCTGGCGAGGTGCTCTCCAAAAGCTCGATTTTGGTTTGCCCTATCTTGAAAAAGGCTGTCTTTACCTTCTGCTCTTTTACCTCTTCTATGGCGTAACATTTCAACCCGAGAACATCTTCGTAATATTTTACGGCATCGTTTAAACACTTTACGGCAATGCCAATATGCTCTATATGCGTTAGTTCCATATGTAAATTATTTATTGTTAATTTTTTCACAAAAGTAGAAAATATTTTCCGTAAACGAGGTGGTATTTACAAACAAAAATCACTTTAAATGTTAATTCGGAATGATAATAAATAAAATCAATAACAACACATGTTTTCCCGGAAATGTTTTAGACGGTTATATATTCGGGGTTCAAGGCAAATACAATTATTTTCACATTATTTTGCCAACAGGCTGTTTTATGCATAAAAAACATAAAATAAAAAGCGAATTGCGGCATTCCGGTCGGCAGTACGGAACATTATTATTTTTACTTTTGTAATGGCAAAGAGTACATATTGCAGAAGAGGGGATATATGTTAAAGAGAGAATACAACGGAAGGAAATATGTTATTGCGGGAATTATTATTCTTGTTGCAATAATATTTATTGTGAGGCTCTTTTTTCTCCAGGTTATCGACAACGGCACCAAGGTTTCGGCCGAAAATATAGCTTTGCGTACCGAAACAGAGTATCCTGCACGGGGGCGCATATACGATCGGAACCACAATCTTTTGGTTTACAACGAAGCTGTTTACGATTTGATGGTAATACCACGGCAGGTAAAACACATCGATACCAACAAGTTTTGTAAACTATTGAATATCGACAAGGAGTATTTCATTAAAAATTTAAACAAGGCAAAGCGGTATTCGCGATACAAACCTTCGGTATTTGTAAAACAATTGTCCAAAGAGGAGTTCGGACCATTGCAGGAAAAGCTTTACGAGTTTCAAGGTTTTTACACTCAAACCCGAACTTTGCGCCATTACCCGATGCCCATTGCGGCACATTTGCTCGGTAGTGTGGGCGAGGTTAATGCACATGAATTGAAAAAAGATAAATACTACAGGCAAGGCGATTATATCGGAAAATCGGGCATTGAAAAATACTACGAAAAAATATTGCGGGGGAAAAAGGGGTCGCGCATTGTTGAAGTCGATGTCCACAACCGTGTAAAAGGCAACTTCCAGAACGGCAGATACGATACCGCCGCCATTCCAGGCAATAATATAATTTTAAGCATCGACAGTAAATTGCAATCGTACGGCGAAGCATTGATGAAAAACAAAAAGGGGAGTATTGTTGCCATACAACCATCAACAGGTGAAATATTGTGTATGATAAGCAGTCCGGGTTTCGACCCCAATTTACTTGTAGGACGGCAACGCTCGAAAAACTACGTCAAACTGCTCCACGACACGCTAAAACCGTTAATAAACAGAGCGGTTACCGGTCAATATCCACCGGGTTCCACCTTTAAACTGGTAAACGCATTAATCGGGCTTCAGGAAAAAGCCATAACACCAAATACCTATTACAGTTGCCAAGGAACGCAATCGAAACCAATAGCATGCTCGCACAACCACGTTTCGCCGTTGGCTCTAAAAGAGGCAATAGCATTGTCGTGCAACTCATATTTCTGGAACACATTTAACGCCACACTGCACTCTCCCGCATACCACAATCAACACGAGGCTTACAAAGCATGGCGCAATTATGTCTTAAAATTCGGTTTCGGCAAGCCATTTTCAACCGACATTCCGTACGAAAGAGGAGGAAACATTCCAAGCGGCAATTATTACGACAAGCTTTACCACGGTAGTTGGAATGCACTTACGGTACGGTCGTTGAGCATCGGACAAGGCGAAATACTTGTCACCCCCTTTCAATTGGCAAATTTGGCAGCGGTTATCGGAAACAGGGGCTACTATTTCCCCCCCCACTTTTTAAAACATATAGAAGGCAGCGACACGCTTGTCAAATCTTACTTGATAAAACACGGAACATCAATAGATTCTGCAAACTTCAATACTGTTATCGATGCTATGCGAATGGTTTTCGAGAGCGAAGAAGGCACAGCAAGATTTTATAAAACGGGACTCTTTTCTCAAGCCGGAAAAACAGGCACGGTACAAAATCCCCACGGCAAAGACCACTCGATTTTTATTGCATTTGCTCCTGTTGACAATCCCAAGATAGCTGTTGCCGTCATTGTGGAAAATGCCGGTTTCGGCTCCACCTGGGCGGCACCCATTGCCAGTTTGATTATGGAAAAATTTATCACGGGTAACATATCACGCAAAAATCTTGAGAAAAGGATAATGGAAGGCAATTTGATAAACGGAAAAAAAGAGAAACATTGAGAACAAGAGGAAACATATGGGGAAATTTGGACTGGATAACCGTATTCCTTTATCTTGCCCTTGTGCTTTACGGCTGGTTAAGCATATATTCAGCCTCGGTTGACGACACTTCCAAAAGTATTTTCGACTTTTCCACCCGTTACGGAAAACAGCTTGTTTGGATTGGTTTGGCACTGTTTTTAGCACTCTCCATTCTTATTATCGACGCCAAATTTTTCTCAACGTTTGCATACCTTTTCTATTTCTTAATGTTAGTGATATTAATGGGAGTATTACTTTTCGGCAAAACGGTTGCAGGTTCAAAATCGTGGTTTCAAATAGGGTCGTTTGCCATTCAACCTGCCGAGTTCGCCAAATTCGCCACAGCCCTTGCCCTGGCAAAATATTTAAGCACCCTCAACGTAAATATGCGACAACTGAAAACAAAAATTGTAGCCATAACAATACTTGCCGTTCCGGCAGTATTAATTCTTTTGCAAAACGATACCGGTTCGGCATTGGTATATTTTTCGTTTGTACTGGTTTTGTACCGCGAAGGGTTTTCGGGAATAATAATAGTGCTTGGGGTTATCATGACCGCACTGTTTATTGTCACCCTTTGGTTCGGAAACACTTACGTCGCAGGAACTCTTGTTTCATTAGCAATTATTTACCTCGTTTTTGTAAAAAAACGAAAAAAGAGATACAAAATGGTTATTGCCATACTGGCTCTTTCGCTGGCATACGTTTTCAGTGTCAACTATGCTTTCGAAAAGGTTTTGGAACCGCATCAGAAGACAAGAATTCAGGTTTTGCTGGGAATGAAAAAAGATATTCACGGTGCAGGCTACAATGTAAACCAGGCTAAAATAGCTATCGGCTCGGGAGGGTTAAAAGGCAAAGGATATATGAACGGCATGCTCACCCACAACCGTTTCGTCCCCGAGCAAAGTACCGATTTTATTTTTTGTACCATTGGCGAAGAGCGTGGATTTTTAGGCTCGGCATTACTGATTTTCTTGTTTGCCGGGTTAATGGTCAGGTTAATATACCTGTCCGAACGGCAAAGGTCGATGTTCAGCCGTATTTACGGATACGGTGTTGTTTCGGTACTCTTTTTTCATTTTACGGTAAATATAGGAATGACCATAGGTTTGGCTCCCGTGGTAGGCATTCCGCTTCCGTTTTTCAGTTACGGAGGGTCATCGCTTTGGGCATTTACAATACTGTTGTTTATATTTTTAAAACAAGATGCCAACAGGCTTAACGTATTATAAAAACTTTACTATTTTTGCGCCCTGAATTTCCGGCCCCATAGTTCAAGGGATAGAATAGGAGTTTCCTAAACTCTAGATCCAGGTTCGAGTCCTGGTGGGGCTACTAAAAAATTTTTTGTATTCAATTGAATATTATACTACTTTTGCGGCAATTTTAGGGTATAAAAAACATCAGCAGTCATGTCCAAACACCTTGTCAGTATTTTTTCAGGTAAACGAAGCCGTTACCTTGCCGAAAAAATAGCCCGACATTACGGGATTCCTTTGGGAAAATCGGATGTAATAGTCTTTTCGGACGGTGAATTTCAAACCTCTTACGAAGAGAATATCCGCGGACGTGACGTCTTTATTGTACAATCAACAACCCCGCCCGCCGAAAATATTTTGGAGCTTTTAATGATGATTGATGCCGCAAAACGGGCATCGGCAAGAAAAATTACCGCCGTAATACCATATTTCGGTTATGCCCGTCAAGACCGCAAAGATAAACCGCGCGTTTCGATAGGCTCAAAATTAATTGCCAATTTACTTAGTTCCACGGGCATAACACGGCTTATTACAATAGATTTGCATGCCGATCAAATTCAAGGGTTTTTCGATATTCCCGTCGATCACTTGTATGCTTCGGTAATATTTTATCCCTATTTGAAAAATTTGAATTTGCCCGATTTGATGATGGCTTCACCCGATACCGGAGGAACAAGGCGGGCAGCCTCGTATGCCAAAGCTCTTGAAACGGGTTTTGCAATATGTTATAAACAACGTTCAAAACCGAACGAAATAGGTCAAATGCAACTTGTGGGAGACGTAAAAGGTAAGGATGTTGTTTTGGTCGACGATATTATCGATACGGCGGGAACAATTGTTAAAGCGGGCGAATTGATAATGGAGAAGGGGGCAAACAGTGTCCGTGCCATGGCAACACACCCATTACTCACGGGAAGCGCCATCGAAAGACTGAAAAATTCTCCTTTCGAAAAAATTATCGTTACCGATACGGTACCCATAAGCACCGACAAAAAATGCAACAAACTGGAAGTGCTAAGCACAGCGCCCCTCTTGGCCGAAGTAATTAAAAGAGTAGAAAATTATAAATCAATCAGTTCCCTTTTTAACATGGGAGCTAAAAATTAGTTTTTTTTATTAATCGTTAAATTAAATTTTTTATGAAAACAGTATCATTGAGCGGTGCGCTAAGGGCGCACGTAGGGAAAAAAGATGCTAAAAAATTGCGGAGGGAAGAAAAAGTACCTTGCGTTATTTACGGTGGCAAAGAACAAGTACATTTTATTTTGGAAGAAAAAGATTTCAAAAAACTTTTGTTCACGCCCGAAACTTTCCACATCCTTATTAATATCGACGGAAAAGAGTATTCCACCGTTTTACAAGATATTCAATATCACCCTGTAAGCGACAAGGTGTTACACGCCGATTTCCTCGAAGTGGTTCCCGGAAAACCCGTTGCCGTTCCCATTCCCGTAAAATACGAAGGAACAGCTCCCGGAATCATCAAGGGAGGCAAGCTCATTACCAAAATGCGCAAAGTAAAAGTTAAAGGACTTCTGGAAAACATCCCCGAATACATTACCCTCGACATTTCAAATCTCGATATAGGAAACAGCATTAAAATCAGGGATATCAATCTTGACAACCTGCAAATGCTTGACGTACCGAGTGCTGTGGTTGTCAGCGTTAAAACGGCGCGCGGCGTCAAAGTTGAAACCGGTGAAGAAGGAGAAGAGGGAGAAGAGAGCAGCGAAACAACAGAAGAATAACATTTTTTTACCTGATATTAAGGGGACGAAGCTCTGTTTCGTCCCTTTTTTTATTTTTGATTAATTTTTTATTATAAACATATAACGTTGAAATATCTAATAGCAGGTCTCGGAAACATCGGTACGGAATATGCAGACACACGCCACAACATTGGCTTTATAATTGCCGATGCCCTTGCAAACGATTTGAAAGGCGAGTTCAAAACCGAACGGCTTGCGGCGGTATCCCGTGTAAAATACCGCGGCAGGACACTGGTAATTATAAAGCCTTCAACCTATATGAACCTCAGCGGCAAAGCCGTAAAATACTGGTTGGAAAAAGAAAAAATAGCATTGAACAATCTGCTTGTGGTTCTCGACGACATTGCCCTCGAAAAAGGCGTATTGCGAATGAAAAAGAAGGGAGGCGATGCAGGACACAACGGACTGACCGATATCATCGAAAAACTGGGCACCAACGAGTTTCCACGTTTACGCTTCGGTATCGGAAACGACTTTGCCCGCGGCTATCAGGTGGATTATGTTTTGGGCAGGTGGTCGCCCGATGAAGTAAAGTTATTGATACCCCGCGTCGAAAAAGCCGTAGAGATGATAAAAAGTTTCGTTACACTTGGAATAGACCGCACAATGAACCTCTACAATAACAAATAACCTGCTCCCAAGCCGTGCCAAATATGTTATTTTCAAAATAAATCGGCATTTATACTGTTATACTTGTTATGTTTGTCCTTTCTTAAAACAGCATGTCAAAAAATGATAAAATTCGACAGATTTACTCTCGACAACGGATTGACGGTTTTGGTTCAAAAAGATACCAACACTCCCATCGTTGCGGTAAATATATTATACAAAGTAGGGTCAAAAGACGAGGAACC
>Ga0256914_1002258_pt1 | contig 16298 bp, 16 predicted proteins | sample HulkmetaG_FD_191571 | JGI IMG/M metagenome (GOLD analysis project Ga0256914, IMG submission 191571) | Hydrothermal chimney microbial communities from Main Endeavour vent field at the Juan de Fuca Ridge, Pacific Ocean - Hulk | ecosystem: Environmental > Aquatic > Marine > Hydrothermal vents ... | reverse complement strand
AGCTTCCACGCCGAGTTCTTCCTTGATCCAATTCGCAAACGCCTCCGTATCCTCGCCGTGAACCGTGAAGACTATCTCCGCCCCCCTGTCCACGACCTTCCTCACGAGCTCCTTGAGCTGTTTGTCATCTGCATGGGCAGAGAAGTCGTACTGTTCGACGCCCATCCTCAGCCTGACAACCCTGTTGCCCAAGTTGATAATTCCTTCGTCGAGAGCCATCCTACCGTTCGTTCCCTCCACCTGATACCCCGTAAGCAGGATCTTGGACTTCTCGTCGTTGTAGAGTCTCGAGATGTAGAATAACGCCGGGCCACCGTTCAGCATTCCTGCGGTGGTGACGATCACGCAAGGTTCTCTGAGCAGATCTTCCCTCTTACCCTTCTCCACGGGAATTGCGTTCCTTATAGCTCTCCTCAACGCCTTGGCGCTCTTTATGTAGTCGGGATACCTCTCCAAAATGCTCGCAACCTCCCTTCCCATTCCATCGACGTATGGAGTTATGCCGTACCTTTCGAGTATCATCAGAACCTCCTGAGTCCTTCCCACCGCAAAAGCAGGAATTATCACGTGCCCCTTGTTGTCCAAGGTTTCGAGAATCGACTCGACGAAAGCCCTTTCGAGCTCCTTTCTGTCGGGATGCTCTATTCCGAAGTAAGTGCTCTCAACTATCAGGATGTCTGTCTCCGGATAATCGGTGTAGGCGGGTTCGAGCAACCTCGTTTCTTCGAGCTTAACGTCGCCGGTGTAGAGTATGCCGACGTCCTTGAGCATGTGAACGCTCGCGCTCCCGGGAATGTGACCGGCGTTGAAGAACGTTATCTCCCACCCGTTCACGTAGAAGGGTTCCTCGTAATCCACCTCTTCAGTATTGCTCTCGAACTGCCTGAATTGTCTTTTGGTGTAGGGCGGGTTGTGCATGAGGTTCATCGAGTCCTTTAGCAGGAGAACGGACAACTCGAGCGTCGGCGGGGTCATGAACACCTTCGGATCGTAGTCCATCAGGTTCGGTGCAACGCCCACGTGGTCGAGGTGGCCGTGGGATATTATCAGGGCTCGGGGCATTAGTCCGTTGAGTGGAAACTCCGGTGGATCGCTCGGCTTAAGCCCGTAGTCGAGCATGATGCCGTCTACCATTATCGCAGACCTTCCTACTTCCCTGCAACCTCCGAGGAACTGTATCGTGGTCATTCTAAACGAGGTCTGGTCATGGGAATATATAAATTTCGCCGACGTCCGATCGAATTGCCGTTTCTCAAAGCCGTTTTGGGGCGAAATAGAGATATTTCGTTCGATATTTCGAGAAAAGGTTTATCTTCAGAGAGGTATAATGTTAAAACATGTACGAGATCGGCGTGCTTTCGAGGTGGAAGGCGACTTGCGGAGTTTCGATGCACGCCGAGATGATCGTAGGGGAGTTCCTTAGGATGGGGCACGACGTTACGGTGTTCGCCCCCCGCATCGAGTCGGCGAACAGGTGGTGGCATCATAGGATCTTGGGGGAGGACGAGGACTTCGTAGTGAGATGCTACGACGAGGTCGATCCGAGCGGGGGAAGAGGGGGAATAGATTTCGACGCCGTTCTCTCCCACGACTTCGACCTGTTCATAGTGGAGTCCTACCAGTGCCTCCCCTATCCCCACGTCGAGAAGATGGTCTGGAAGCTCAGGGAGAAGGGGACGAAGGTTTTCGCGGTGATACACGAAGGCAGGAGGGAGGACGTAGGTTATTCGAGCCTGAACTCGTTCGACGCAGTGATAGTTTTCGATCGCAGGTACGTAGAGATGTTATCTCACGACGCGTACGTCGTTCCCTATCCCCGCAATCCGGTCGTTAGGGGGAACAGGAGGTTTGGGGAGGATGGTATAGTTCTGTTCAGCTTCGGAAGACAGCCCGTGGGGGAATATTTGGACTACGTGAGAGCGGTGGATTGGCTTTCTAAGAGATACGATGTCGTTTACAGGGTGGTGAGATCCGACGGACCTCTGCCGTTCGACAAACCTTGGCTGAGGCAGGAGAGGAGAAGGCTTAGTAACGAGGAAGTGTACGAAGCTCTGCACGGATCGGACATCCATCTGATCCCGAAGGGTAGGACGAACAACGTAGTCGTCTCCTCAACGCTCTGTCAGTGTTTGGGGGCGATGGTTCCGACGGTGGTTCCGAACACGAGGCACTTCGAAACCCTGCCCGAATACGACGGTTTCAAGCCGGCGGTGATATACGAAGATTTGAACGACCTTAAGGCCAAGCTCGTGAGGATAATAGAGGACGGGGAGTTCAGGAAGAACGTTTTGAAGGCCGCTGAGAGGTTCGTAAACGAAAACAGAAAGGACAAGGTTGCGAAGAGGATTTTGGAGATATTCGAAAGTGTTCAGAGCTTGCTCTCTATAACCGTTTCGTAGCTCCTCTCTATCTCCTTCAGAAACTCCTCCTTCTTGAAACCCCTCGCGTACGCCAGCAGGGTTGCTCCTCCCGCCCCCACTCCCTCCTTAACGAATCCCTCCGCGTATGCCCTCAAACCGGGCTTTTTCGACTTATCCAGACCCGGATCGGCAACCAGAACGGGACAAGGTGCGTACTTTAAGGAATCGCTGTCGTTCGCAACGTATACGGTTGTGGCTATGGCCGTGTCCTTTCTCCCTATCCTGTCGATCACGTGAGCCATCGCCACCATCTGCGATCCGCCCGCAAGAACGACCGGTCTCCTCGATCCCACGGCTATCCCGCAAACGCCCACCATTACCGGATCTCCTACCTTCGCCACTATTTCGAGGGGAGTCTCGTCCCCCCTTATCCTTTTCAACGCCCTCTCAACGACCCTCAGCTTGATATCTATCGGATTTTCCGGCATGCTCGAAGAGACCATCCCATCTATCCCGAACGCCCTCAAAACTGCGAGAGCGGTCGTAGTTCCCGCGGGGATGCTCTCCCCAATCATAAGAACGTCGAAGCTCTTGGATATCCTCTTTCCGAATTCCACCGCCATCTCGAATGACTCCTCGACCCTGTCCAAATCCATAGCGTCCCTTTCGGCTATGTTCTCCCCGACGGGAGCGTTTATGGTTACGAAGGGCGTTTTTGGCTTTACAATGAGCCCCGCGTCCACGACCAAAAACGGCACGTCAGTCAGCCTGAGGGCGGTGTAGGTGATTATAGCCGGCGTGGGCTTGCCGTCGGGTGTGGCGGGAGGGAACGGGATAACTCTGCACTCCCCGTAGTGCAGCAACTCCACGTCCGCGGGGGGAGTGAACTTTATCAACTCCGGATTGGCTCCGGCCACCGTGATCCCCTTGACTTCTGCCGTTTTCGTGTTGCCTATTACGAACAGAAACAGCACGTCTCCCTTCAGCAACTCGAAGAACCTCTCCCCCTCCCCCTTAAGCGTTTGCCATTCCATGTCATGATTCCGAAGAAGTTTATTATAAACGTTTGCCAAACCTCCGCCGATGCTGATAGTCAAGATAGGGGGGGCGGTTATAACCGACAAGAGCGTTGGCGCGGTGAATCAGGCCAAGTTCGACGAACTCGAAAGGGTGGCCAAAACTTTGGCCGAAAACCTCGAAGACGAACTGATCCTTGTCCACGGAGTCGGATCCTTCGGGCATCCGCACGTTTTAAAGTACGAATTGAATGAGAAGAAGAACGTGGACGGAGTGGTCGCGACGCACCTATCGTGCGTTAGCCTAAACGTCATGTTCTGCGGATACCTCCACAAGTTCGGGCTAAGACCCGTTCCCCTCCATCCACTGACCGCTTTCAGAATGGAAGGCGGAAGGCTGAGGTTCGACTCCGAGCTGATAGGATCCCTCGCGGAAGAGGGCTTGATCCCCGTAATCCACGGGGACATGGTTTACGATGTCGCCGAAAGGACTTTCAAAGTCCTATCGGGAGACAAAATAGCCGTGGAGCTCGCGAAGGTTCTGAAACCGAAGGCGTTGGGATTCGCGACGGACGTGGAGGGCGTGATCGTAGGGGGGAAGGTCGTGAGGGAGTTGAGCAGGGAAGAATTCGACGCGCTTGAGGGGGGTAAGGCGGACGTTACGGGAGGGATGGCGGGCAAGGTAAGATGCATTCTCGATGCAGGCGTTGAGGCGAGGATATTTCACGCGAAGGATTTGGATAGATTTTTGAAGGGGGAGGAAGTTGGAACTCTCGTTAGGGGTTGATAGCTTGAGCACGTCGAAGAGAAAGCTCGACCACATAAGGATATGCTTGGAGGAGGAGGTCGAATCCGAGTACACCGGGCTGGAGGACGTTATGCTCATCCACAAGGCAATTCCCGACTTGGATTTTGAGGAGATAGATACCGGCGTCGAGTTCTTGGGCAAAAAACTCTCGGCTCCTCTCCTCATAGCTTCCATGACGGGCGGACATCCGGAAACCAAGGAGATAAACAGGAATCTCGCCGTGGCGGTTGAGGAGACGGGGATAGGGATGGGAGTGGGGAGTCAGAGGGCGGCGATAGAGGACGAGAGTCTGGCAGATAGCTTCACGGTCGTGAGGGATTATGCCCCCAACGCTTTCGTGTACGCCAACGTAGGATTGCCTCAGGTTTTGAAGCACGGCGTGGAGTTCGTCGAGAGGGCGGTCGAGATGATAGAAGCCGACGCAGTCGCGATTCACCTGAACTACCTTCAGGAGGCGGTTCAGCCGGAGGGCGATCTGAACGCGAGGAGGGGGTTCGAGGCGATAGAGGAGGTCTGCTCCTCCTTGAAGGTGCCGGTGATAGTCAAGGAGACGGGGGCGGGGATATCGAGGGACGTCGCCTTAAAACTTAGGATGGCGGGGGTCAGCGCCGTGGACGTTGGCGGGAAGGGGGGTACGAGTTGGAGCGGAGTGGAGGTTTACAGGACGGAGGGGATTCTGAGGGACGTGGGCTTGGACTTCTGGGACTGGGGGATACCAACTGCCTTCTGCGTGGCGGAGTGTTACGACGTCCTTCCGGTGATCGCTACGGGAGGGATCAGGAGCGGGCTCGATTTGGCCAAAGCCCTCGCGCTGGGGGCGAGGATCGGAAGCGCAGCCTTACCCTTCTTGAGGGCGGTGGACGAGGGTGGGGTGGAGGGCGTGAAGAGGCTCGTGGAATACTACGTTAGGGGGCTGAAGACCGCGATGTTCCTGACCGGATGTAGGAGGGTGGAGGATCTACCGAAAATTCCCATATTCGTTACCGGGAGGTTTAAGGATTGGTTGGAGCTTAGGGGTTACGATGTCGTTAGGTTTTGCACGAGCAGAGAGGTGGGATGATGGACGTAAAGGAGGAGGTCGCGAAAAGGGCGAGAGTCGTTAACGAGGCCATAGAGAGGTATCTCCCCCTGAGGGAGCCTAAGGGGTTGTACGAGGCGTGCAGACATCTCATAAAGGCCGGTGGTAAGAGGCTCAGACCCGTTCTCAGCCTCATCTCCGCGGAGGCTTTGGGAAGGGATTGGAGAAAGATTTTACCCGCTGCGGTGGCGATAGAGACCGTTCACAACTTCACGCTGATCCACGATGACATAATGGATAGGGACGAGATGAGGAGGGGGGTGCCAACGGTTCACAAGCTGTTCGGCGAGGAAACCGCCATACTGGCGGGAGACACGCTCTTCGCCGAAGCTTTTCAGATACTCACCAAGTGCGACGTTGACGAGAGGAACGTAGTGAGGGCGGTGGACAAGCTCGCCGAAGTTTGCGTGAGGATATGCGAGGGGCAGTATTTGGACATGAGCTTCGAGAAGAGGGACTTCGTTAGCGAGAGCGAGTACTTGGAGATGGTTAAAAAGAAGACCGGCGTACTAATAGCGTGTTCGTGCTCCCTTCCGGCGATCTTGTTCGGAGAGGACGATGAAGTCGTTGACTCCCTCTGGAACTTCGGTCTTTTCAGCGGGATAGGTTTCCAGATACACGACGACGTGCTCGATCTCGTCGGAAAGGATAAGATCGGTAAGGATTGGGGGAGCGATCTCGTGGAGGGAAAGAAGACCCTCGTCGTTATAAAGGCCATGGAGATGGGAGTCGAGATAGAGATATTCGGAAAGGGTAAGGCGAGCAGGGAGGAGATAGAGAGGGCGGTGAAGAAATTAGAGGAGTGTGGGGCGATAGAATACGCGTCGAGAAAGGCCAAGGAGTTCGTCGAAACGGGCAAGTCCTACCTCCGCAACCTACCCGATTCGAACGCTAAGAGGTTGCTCATGGACATAGCGGACTACCTCGTGACCAGAGAGTATTAGGACAACGATTTTAAACTATAAAACTACAATTTTCGCCGATGCGGGTTAGGGAGGTGACCCGATCCCTCGTATGCGCGTCGCTGCTGATGCTCGTATGGGGCATGCTCATCACCTCCTACGAACTCGTTGCAGTTTCCGTAATCCCCCTCCTGTTCTTGGCTCTCCCTTACGGGGCGAGTTGCTCGGTTTTGGACGCGAGGGTTTCGGGCGAATGCTACGTTGGTGAGGAGTTCGAGGTCGAAATAAGGCTGAAAGCCTTGGGATTTGGAATAGTGAAGGCCATGCACGAAGTTCCCGAGTACTTCGAGATAGTCGAGGGCTCCAACGCCGTGGCGAGGTTCGTTTTGGGTGGCGAGGTCGTGAGGATACGCTACAAGGCGAGATCCATGAGGAGAGGTAGGTTCGAGTTAAGAAGGGTCGTGCTCGAGATCGAACACCCATTCCTCGCTTGGAGGAGCGTTGGGGAGGTGGAAGTGGATGTCGTAGTTGAGGTTAGGCAGAGGTTGAGGAGGTTGACCAAGGTTGAGACCGTGAGGGGGGTCGCGAAGAGCCCGATACCGGACGTCGATGTGTCGAAGATAGGAGTTCCGGGAACCGATTTCAGGGAGATAAGGGACTACGTCCCGGGAGATCCCATGAAGTTCGTCAACTGGAAGGCCACGGCGAGGAGGGGAAAGCTCATGGTCAACCAGTACGAGGTGGAGGGGAAGAAGGCGGTGTGGATATTTCTCGATGCAAACGACTACATGACCTTCGGAAAGAGCGTCAGAAACTACTTGGAGTGCGGGATAGAGATCGCCAACGCGCTTGCCTATCACTTCCTGTCGAGGGGGCATAAGGTGGGACTGTATGTAGTTGGAAGGGGCGTATGCGTTCACCCGGACGTGGGGAAGAGGCAGTTCAGGAGGATAGGGGAGGAGCTAATGAGGGTGGAGGCGGGAAGGGAGAGCTTGGAGAGAGCTTTTGAGAACTGCAGAAAGATGATAGCCATATACAAGCCACTCGTAATACTGATAACCCGTCCCGAATATTCCAATCCGGGCAGAATAATTTCGGAGGCCGTTAAGGCGAGGATACCCGTTCAGGTAATAGCACTTAAGGGGAGGGTGGAAGGAGACGAGTTCGCCGTCGCCCTCTTCGAACTTCTGAGGAGAAGGGCTTTGGGGAAGATGAGGAGGTTTAACGTAGTGGAGTGGGATGTCGAAAAGCCGGTGACCAAGCTCGTCGCGAGGGTGGTGGGATGAGGGCGTTGAACTTAGCGCTCGCGGAGCTCTCATTGATCTTGGCCGTAAAGGTGGCCGAAAGTTCCCCGTTGGCCATACTGTTTCCGACCAAACTACTCTACGTTCTGTTGATCCTACCCTTGGCCTTGACCTTCATGAGGAGGAATCCCTACGATCTTCCGGTTTTGATCGTGGCCTTGGCCTTGGTTACGGTCAAGCTCTTGACGAACTCGGAAGCTTTTTACTCCCTCCTCGACGCCCTATACTACTTGGGATACAGGGATCTTTCCGAAAACCTCAACTCCCTCTTCCTCGCCTACAAGGGATCCTGCCTGCCCCAACTTACGGCCATAGTAGTCATGTTCACCGTGGCGCAGATATCTTGGAGGCTGAGGAGGCTCGAGAAGCTGGGAATAGATCTACGCCATCCCCTCTCGATCTTGATCGTGTTCGGCGTTGCTGTGGTGTTGTTCTTTCCTTCCGTGGCGGAGTTCAGGATCGGTGGAATGCCCCTGCTGTTCTTGGGTCTTTCGGGGCTGTGCCTAATACTCCTCGCCGTCCTTCTGCTTGCATAAACGTTATATTTTTCGCAATCGTTTCGCCAATAAATGGACATACTGAGCATCGTTAGGGAGGGTGAGAGGGAGAACGTCGAGTTTAAGGAGTTTTTGACCTCGTACCATCTCAAGGAAAACCGTTTTCAGGAGCTTGCGTGTCAGATGAACCACCGCATAATCATGGGAAGGGGCAAAGCCCTTTACGTCATAGGAGTTTCCGATTCCGGAGAGCTCAAGGGTATAGATGAGGAGAGGTTCGAGGAAACCGTCGGGATTCTGAAAAAGATAGCAAACGAAATAGGGGCGGAGATAAAGTCCGTCGAAAGGTACAGGGTCGGTTCGGGTTACGTCGGGCTCGTGGAGATAGTTAAGGGGAAGGCCAAGGAGCACATAATGATAGGAACCGCCGGACACGTCGATCACGGCAAGTCGACGCTCGTCGGTTGTTTGATAACTGGAAAGCCCGACGACGGCGATGGTGCGACGAGGATATACCTCGACGTCCTGAAGCACGAGATAGAGAGGGGGTTGAGCGCGGATCTGAGTTTCGCGGTATTCGGATTTAAGGACGGGAGGGCGATCAAGCTTAAAAATCCTTTAAGCAAGAGCGAGAGGGCGTGGGTGGTTGAGAACGCGGACAAGCTCGTTTCCTTCGTTGACACCGTCGGGCATGAGCCTTGGTTGAGGACGACGATAAGGGGGCTTTTGGGTCAGAAGATAGACTACGGCCTGCTCGTCGTGGCAGCTAACGACGGGGTGATGAGGACGACGAAGGAGCACTTGGGCATACTCCTCGCGATGGATCTGCCGGTGATAATAGTCCTGACCAAGATAGACATGGTTACCGCGGAGAGGGTGGAGGAGGTAATAGGGCAGATCTCGAAACTCCTTAGGAGCGTTGGAAGGATTCCATTCCCCGTTAAGAGCTTGGAGGACGTTAAGAAGGTGTCCAAGCTAATGGGAAGGGGTTTGGTCGTTCCGATTCTAAAGACGTCGGCTTTAACGCTCGAGGGTTACGATCTGCTCGAGGAGCTCCTTTACAGGTTGCCGAAGAGGGGCGGGAAGGGTAGCGATTTCCTAATGTACATCGATAGGATATACAGGATAACGGGCGTAGGAACGGTCGTTAGCGGGAGCGTGAAGTCGGGTGAGATTGAGGAGGGGGAGGAGGTTTACATAGGCCCCTTCTCCGACGGATCCTTCAGGCGGGTGAGGGTTTTGAGCATGGAGATGCACTACTACAGGGTGAGCAGGGCTGAGGCTGGGGACGTTGTGGGGATAGCCCTGAAGGGGGTTAGGTACGACGAGCTCAGAAGGGGGATGGTTCTGATTAAGAGGGAGCCGTATTCGGTGTGGGAGTTCGAGGCCGACGTTTACGTCTTCAGCCATCCGACGAGGATAAGGAGGGGATACGAGCCCGTGATCCACATAGAAACAATCTCCGAGGCTGTGGTTTTTGAGGACATGGACAGGGAGTACCTTAAGGCGGGTGACAGGGGAAGGGTCAGGATCAGGTTCAAGTATCATCCCCAGTTCGTTTACGAGGGACAGAAGTTCATATTCAGGGAGGGTAGGAGCAAGGGGATGGGGGAGATCGTTAGAACTTTCGTCTAAATCGACAACGTTATATTTTACAACCTCAACATCCGCTCGATGGAGGCGAGGGAAATCCTGCTCAGTGCCCTCATGACGATTTCGGCCGTAATTCTTACGTATCGATGGCTTTCCCTCGTTCACAACAACGTCGATTTCGTAGTGGTGTTCTTCGCGTTCCTCCTGACGTTCTCCCTCGGAGCCCTGCTGCTCAGCATGATGTTCAGAATGGGCAAGACCGTTGAGGAGTTGGAGAGCACGAAGAGGATGATCGCCGCCAACGCCGACGAACTCGAAAGGAGGTTTGAGGAAAGGCTCGCCGTTTACGTCAGGGATTTGGAGGAGAGGCTCGATGATATCAGGAAGAGAATGTATAGGTGAGCTCGTTCCGAGGTTGTACTTGCCGAGCGTGTTCGTCAGCACCTTCGCAATGGTCTTTCTCGGAACCCTACTGGCGTTCCACAACGTCCCCCTCTCCACGCTCTCCGGATTCTCAGTCTCAACTTTAGTTCTCATTCTCGTAAGAGCTCGTCTGATTTCAAAATTCGAGCCCTAAGGACTTCTCTCATGTGCCTTATCCCGTATCTTTGATCCTCCTCACTCAGCGCCGCCACGCAGTCCTCGAGAACCGTAACCCCGTAACCCCTCATGATTGCATCCGCAACCGTGTGGAGGACGCAGATGTTCGTGACGACGCCGCATATCAACAACTCCTTCACCCCGAGCTCCCTCAGCGTTAGGTCGAGGTCGGTTGCGAAGAAGGCGGAGTATCTCCTCTTCTTCACGTAGTAGTCGTTCGGTTTCGGATCGAGCTCGTCGATTACCTCCGCCCCCTCGCTACCCGCCAAGCAGTGCTTCGGCCATATTTCGAACTCCGGATCGTCCTCCCTGTGCCAGTCCTGAGTGAATATAACCGGAATCCCGTTTTTCCTCGCGAATTCTACCACTTTCCTCGTGGGTTCGAATATTTCCCTTACGTGATCCCCCACGTACAGGGCACCGTCGGGATGGCAGAAGTCCTTCTGCATGTCCACTACCACGACCGCCCTCATCGAACATGTGTTCGGAGGATAACGATTTAAGCTTAACGTTGTAGTCCCGACCATGTTCCTGAGGTTCAGGGAGGAAGTTCTGAAGCTCTTGGGTGTGGACGAGAGGTTCGTTAGGGAAAGCGATCACGCTGATTTGGCGTGCACGGTCGCCTTCAAACTCGCGAAAGAGCAGGGGAGAAGTCCTCAGGAGATAGCGGAGGAGATAGCTTCGAGAATCGAGCCGGGGGATTACGTGGGGAAGGTGGAGGTCGTCAACGGTTACATAAACTTCTTCGTAAGCGAGGAGTTCTTGGAGGATACGGTCGACCTCATCCTCGACCTCGACGAGAACTACGGGTCCCTAAAGCTTGGAGGGGAGGTTCTGATAGAGCACACCTCAGCAAACCCCGACGGCCCGTTGCACGTAGGCCACATAAGGAATTCGATCATAGGGGATACGCTCGCGAGGATCATGAGGAAGGCGGGAGTGAGCGTGAGAACCCAGTACTACGTCAACGACATGGGGAGGCAGGTGGCCATAGCGGCGTTGGGTTACGAGAGGTTCGGGATTGACGAGGGAAAGAAGCCGGATCACGCGATAGTTGAGGCTTACATAAGGATGAACGAGGAGATAGAGAAGAATCCGGAGCTCGAGAAGGAAGTCGACAGGCTGATGATAGAATACGAGATGGGAAAGGGGGAGGCGGTGGAGCTCTTCAGGAGGGTCGTGGAGTTCGCCTTGAAGGGGATAAGGGCAACTCTCGACAGGTTGAACGTTCATCACGACGAGTTCGTCTGGGAGTCCGAGTTCGTGAGGAACGGTTACGTGGATAGGGTAATAGAGATGCTCGAAAGGAAGGGAATGCTGAAGGAGGAGGACGGAGCGCTTGTAATAGACATGAAGAGGTTCGGATACGATAAGGACGTGGTGGTGAGGAGGAAGAACGGAACGACCCTCTACGTTACGAGGGATCTGGCGTACCATCTTTGGAAGAACGAAAACTACGAGAGGTTTGTGAACGTGCTCGGGGCCGATCACAAGCTCATAGGAAGACAGCTTCAGGACATACTCAAGGCCTTGGGTTTGAAACCGCCCGAGATAGTCTTCTTCGAGTTCGTTAGCTTGCCGGAGGGGTCGATGAGCACGAGGAGGGGGAAGTTCGTTTCGGCGGACGAGCTAATAGAGAGGGTTTACGAGGAGGCGAGGAAGATAGTGGAAAGGAGGGAGGATCTCGACGATGAAGAGAAGGAGCGCATAGCAAAGGCAGTCGCCGTCGGAGCTCTTAGGTTCGACTTCGTGAGGGTGGCTCCGGAAAAGCCTATGACGTTCGATTGGAGCAAGGCTCTCGACTTCGAAAGGCAAACCTCCGCTTACATCCAGTACAGCCATGCGAGATGCTGTTCGATCTTGAGGAAGGCGGTGAGGGAGGGGATGCCGGACTTGGAGTTCAGAGGGGAGCTATGCAATCGGACGGAGAGGGAGCTCGTAATTCTGCTCTCGAAGTTCTCTTGGATAGTCAAGAGGGTCGTGGAGGAGTTGAAACCAAACGTCTTTGCGGAGTATCTGCTCAAGGTAGCGAACGTTTTCAACGACTTCTACAGGGAGAATCCCGTCCTGAAGGCTGAGAGCGAGTTGAGAATGCACAGGCTGGCCATAGTGGACGCTACGAGGATAGTTCTGAGAAACGGGCTCGAGCTCCTCGGTATAGAGCCGTTGGAGAGGATGTGATGAGGGTCGCCGTGATAGGGGTGGGAAACGTTCTGATGAAGGACGAGGGCGTTGGAATAGCGGTTGTCGAGGAATTGAGGAGGAGGGGCGTTGAGGCTTACGATTGCGGAACGATGGGGATCGATGTCGTGAACGTCATGCTCGGTTACGATAAGGTGATAGTGGTCGATGCCGTTAGGGGTTTCGGAAGGCCGGGGGAGGTTTTCAAGTTCGAACTCGACGAGGTGGGGTGCGAAAGATCTCCCCTATCCCTTCACGACGTAAACCTTCTGAGAGCTCTGAAGCTTGCCGGAAGGGTTTTAAAGCTTCCTAAGGTCGTTGTGGTGGGAATAGAGGTCAAGGAGATTGGTATGGGAATGGGACTTTCGGAGGAGGTCAGGAGGGCGATACCTAAGGCCGTGGACTTGGTTCTCGAGGAGCTCGAAAACGTTTAAATTTTGCCGAATACTATAGACCTTTAGATGAGAAGGGCTCTGTTGGTTCTGGTTCTGATCTGCATGGTGACGTGTCTTTGCGCCCAGAAACCCAACGTAAAGGAGAAGGTGATCGAGAACGCGAAGGGAATTAGGTCGTATAAGTTCAGGATCACGACGAGCACTTTCACCAAGATAGAGAATTCAACGAACGTCGAATCCCACTCGCTTACGGTGATGGTCGGTGAGATCGACCTCGTCAACCGCAGCTTGGAGATGAAGGTCAAGGTTAGGAGGTGGGGATTCGGAGGGAACTTCAACAGGAGCTACGAGATGATTGTTTTGGGGAATACGGCGTACATAAACGGCACTTACGGTAGGATGAAGGAGAAGGTGGACGAGAACTTCTGGAAGAGGAGCGATCAGATAGGTCAGCAGATAGACCTCCTCAAGATTTCCGAGGTTGAGGGAATTGCCAAGGAGAACGTTAACGGATCGGAACTCTACGTGCTCAAACTTAAGCCCGACATGAATAAGTTCATAGAATTCGTCGCCGAGTATTCCCCCAACGTGAACGTGACGGCCTTGAAGAAGTATCTTAAGTCGGTGTCCGTCGAGGAGTTCGTAACCGAAGACTACTACCCGGCGGGGGTTAGGATGAAGACGGTTTTCGAGATGCCGATGACGATCAGGATGGGCAAGCTCGAGGGGAAAGCCTACATAAGGAAGGTCGTCAACACCACCGTGCTGCTTTACGACTTCAACGTTCCAGTCAAAATCACTCCTCCGAAGTCTTAGAGGACTATGTTCTGCCTGTACCCGCACTCCGGACACCTATCACCGTCGAGATTCATTTCGACTATGTAAAATCCGTCTCTGTCTATGAGGAGGTGCCCGCAGTTGGGGCAGTAGGTGTCCTCGTACCTATGCCCCCAAACGTTCCCTACGTAAACGTACTCGAGCCCCACGTCCTTCGCGACCTCCACGGCCTTCTCGAGAGTTTCCACTGGGGTCGGGGGTTTGTCGAGCATCTGGAAGTCGGGATAGAATCGGGAGAAGTGAACGGGAATTCTCCTGTCTATCCCGTAAACCCACTCGGCGAACTCCCTTATCTCCTCCATGGAGTCGTTCTCCCCCGGAATAACGAGGTACGTTAGCTCCAAGAATATCCCCTTTTTGTGCATGTACTCTACGCTCCTAAGCACGTTCTCGAGCTTAGCCCTGCAGATCCTCCTGTAAAAGTCCTCGTTGAACGCCTTGACGTCCACGTTCGCGGCGTCGAGTATGCCCTCGAACTGATCTATGGCCTCGAAGCTCATGTATCCGTTCGTGACGTAAACGACGTAGTATCCCTCCCTCTTCACCAGCTTGCTCGAATCCAGCGCGAACTCGTGCCATATCGAGGGTTCGTTGTAAGTCCAAGCTATCCCGTCCGCGCCGTTGTTCCGGGTCATGGTCAGGATGTCCTCGGGTCCGTATTCCCTAAGGTATGGATAGCTCAAATCCGCGAAGGCGATGGTGTAGTTCTGACAGTGCTTGCACCTGAAGTTACAGCTTATTCCTCCGAAGGAGAGGACGAGGGATCCGGGTTTGAAGTTGTGTAAGGGCTTCTTCTCTATTGGATCGAGAGCGACCGAGGAGACGAGACCGTAGTTGTAAACCTTGAGCACGCCGTCCTCGTTTTTCCTAACCCTGCATATCCCCCACTTACCCGGCTTGAGCCTGCAACGGTGCATACAGGTTTTGCAAACGACCACGTCGTCCTCCCTATCGTAGAGGTAGGATTCGACTATCATCATAGAACGTCTCCTCCGAACGATTTAAGCATTCCGTAAAGTTCAAAAGATCGTAGCTCAACGAAGTTCGATGAAATTGGGAATCCAACCGGACATCTTTCACAAACCGAAAGAAGCTTTCGAGTTCGCATCCAAGCACGGCTTTTCTCACGTCGAGGTTCTCATGGATCATCCCCTCTACAGCATGGAGAACCTCAGCCACACAGAACTTCTCGAACTCAAGGAGAGCTACGGCTTGGAAGTCTTACTCCACGCCCCTGCGACTTCGACGAACTTCATTTCGGTCAGCGAAACCATGCGCAACGCGAGCTACGAGGAGCTGAGGAGGGTTCTTCACTACGCCGACAGGTGCGATGCCGAGGTCGTCACGTTCCACATCGGGTGGAATCCCGGATTCATCACCGCCAAGGGTTTCGTTTTCCCGAGGGAGATGTACGGGGATCACAACTACAGGGTTCTTACCACCGAGATGTTCGAATTCTTAAGGCAGGTGGATTGCGAGATGCTCGCTCTTGAAAACACCATATCGCTCGACGATAAGCTGATAGAGGCCATAGAGTTCCTCTTGGAGAACACGGAGCTAAAGCTGACGTTCGACGTAGGACACTACAACTGCAGGGAGGGGCACGACGTTTTTCTGAAGCACTTCGACAGGGTCGTTAACGTACATCTTCACGACAACGAAGGCGACGCGGACATGCACCTCGCCTTGGGTGAGGGTAGCGTCGATCTAAGCATAATCCCCGAAGACTACGACGGGTTCATGACGCTCGAAGTTAGGAACGAGGAGGCCATCTTGAAGTCCAAGGAGTATTTGGAGAGGTGGTGGAGGCGTGGTTAGGGGTTTCTTCATAGGCAGGTTTCAGCCCTACCACTTGGGACATCACAACGTCGTCAAGCACATAGTTTACGAGGTCGACGAGCTCATAATAGCTATAGGGAGCGCTCAGGAAAGTCACACTCTCGAAAATCCCTTCACAGCGGGGGAGAGGGTGCTCATGGTTTCGAGGGCGCTCGAGGAGATCGATCCCGAGCTTAAGAAGAGGGTTTACATAATACCGCTCGAAGACATATACAGGAACAGCCTTTGGGTCTCCCACGTCTGCTCCATGGTTCCCCCTTTCGACGTCGTCTTTTCCAACAACCCCCTCGTCATAAGGCTGTTCAAGGAGGCGGGATTCGAGGTCAGGACTACGGAGATGTACAATAGAAACGAGTATCAGGGAACGGAGATAAGGAGGAGAATGCTTAAGGGGGAGAGGTGGGAGGATCTCGTTCCGAAGTCCGTCGTGGAAGTCATAAGGGAGATAGGCGGTATAGAGAGGATAAGGGAGATCGCCGGTAAGGATGCTTGAGGTAATAAGCGTTCGCTGGTTGAGGTTCGTGAACGTTGTTATGAAGAACGGGGTAGTGCTCAGGATCACTTTCGATGAAAAGCCACTCTACGAGAACGTTCAGAGCGAGACGGCGAAGTCTCTGAAGAGGGATCTGGAAAGGTATCTGAGGGGGGAGAGGGTGGACTTTTCGGAATACGAGGTCGATCTATCTGACCTTACCCCGTTCACACGAATGGTGCTCGAGGAGGTGAGGAAAATTCCGTACGGCAGAACGTTAACCTACGGCGAGCTTGCGAAGGTTTTCGGAACTTCTCCGAGAGCGGTGGGGGTTGCAGTGAAGAAAAATCCCGTTCCGATCTTAATTCCCTGCCACAGGGTCGTCGCCAAAGACGGTTTGGGAGGATACGGCGGCG
>Ga0256914_1002257_pt1 | contig 16300 bp, 17 predicted proteins | sample HulkmetaG_FD_191571 | JGI IMG/M metagenome (GOLD analysis project Ga0256914, IMG submission 191571) | Hydrothermal chimney microbial communities from Main Endeavour vent field at the Juan de Fuca Ridge, Pacific Ocean - Hulk | ecosystem: Environmental > Aquatic > Marine > Hydrothermal vents ... | reverse complement strand
TGTTGGCGTTGGTGTTGGTGTTGGTGTTGGTGTTGGTGTTGGTGTTGGTGTTGGCGTTGGTGTTGGTGTTGGTGTTGGTGTTGGTGTTGGTGTTGGTGTTGGCGTTGGTGTTGGTGTTGGTGTTGGTGTTGGTGTTGGCGTTGGTGTCGGTATTGGCGTTGGTGTTGGCGTTGGTGTTGGCGTTGGCGTTGGTGTTGGTGTTGGTATTGGTGTCGGTGTTGGTGTCGGTGTTAGTGTTGGCGTTGGTGTTGGCGTTGGTGTTGGTATTGGTGTCGGTGTTGGCGTTGGTATTGGTGTCGGTGTTGGTGTCGGTGTTGGTGTTGGTGTTGGTGTCGGCGTTGGTGTTGGTGTCGGTGTTGGCGTTGGTGTTGGTGTCGGTGTTGAAATTGGTGTTGCTGTAACATCAACAATTACATTATTAATAACAATAGCTACTACATCCAAGGTTTCAAAAGCTTTTGGAAATATTTTAAAATTAATAAATCCATTCTCATCAACAATTATAAAAGTTAATTTCTGATATATCTCATTTCTTTTATTCTCTGAAGTTCCATCTGGAATATCTACCTCTATTTTATCTCCTGCTTTTGCTCCATCTGGTGCTTTAACTGACATTTCGATAGGCTCTGTAGGAATTATTTTATTACCATTTTCATCTACTAATTTTATCTCATTTTTAGTATTATTATCTTCTTCACTTCCAGACATTGATATTGTTGGAGGTGAAGTTACAATATTTCCATTGGCATCTTTAAATTTTGTACCTTTTTGAATATTTATAGAAGAAGATAAGCCATTTTCCGTATTAATAGGAATGCTTATATCCTTTTGAACAATACCATTATCTGAAAATTCATCTGAAGATAAGGTTTTTGTAATCTCTACTTGATTACTATTTGTAATTCCATTATTATTTGAGCCACAACCTGTGACAAAAAACAATAATATTGCTGATATTATGATTTTTTTATACATATAAAATCCCCTTTTTATTATTAATAAATAAATATTATCATACATCTAAATTAAATTAAATAAAAAGGACAATAAATAAATAAAAAAAATAAAAAAGCGTTACTTAATGTAAATAAGATGTTATTTATAATTAAAAATTAAATAAAAATATTTATGAATTTTTATCTAAATATACATCAATAGATATAGCTTCCCAATCTCCATCAATCTCTTTTTTTATCTCTACACCTCTAACACCAATATATTTTTTGACCACCTCTACAATCTCTTGTTTCATATCATCCATAAAAGGATATAGGTCTCTACCACCACGGTCAGACATAATAGCAATAGATAATCTATCTTTTGCAACTGAAGCACTTCTTTTTTTCTTCCAAAAATCAAACATTATTTAAATATCCCAGCAATTTTTTTAAATAGACTAGAATCACTTACCTCTACATCTTTCATATCTATCTTTTTACCACATAGTCTGCCAGATATTCTAAGAAATGCTTGACCTGCTATAGAGCGTTTATCTAAAATAACTGGTTTACCCTGATTAGAGGCATCTATTACACCATTATCTTCAGGAACTTTACCAACTAATCTAATATCTAAAATTTCTAAAATATCTTCACTTTTTAGCATCTCTCCACTTTGAACCATATTTGCTACAATTCTATTTATTATTAAATATTTTGCAACATCTCCACCATCTTTGACTTTTTGTGATTTAGAATCTAGTATTCCAATAGCCCTATCTGCATCACGAATAGAAGAGACTTCAGGATTGACCACAATAATGGCTGCATCTGCAAACTCAATAGTATGCTCAAATCCACTCTCTATTCCAGCAGGAGAATCTAATAAAACATAGTCATAAGTAGATTTTAGCTGTTTGACTAATTTATGAACTCTCTCTGAACTTAATACACTCTTATCTTTACTCTGTGAAGCTGCCAAAAAATGTAAATTTTCATTAACTTTACTTTTGATAAGTGCTTGTTTAATTGTTGCCTCACCATCCATAACCTGAACCATATCATAAACAACACGATTTTCCAATCCTAAAATCATATCTAAGTTTCTCTGACCAATATCAAAATCAACTACAGCACATTTTTTACCATTCATGGCAACACCTAAACCTAGATTTGCCACAGCTGTAGTCTTACCTACACCACCTTTACCACTGATTACTGCTATTACGATACCCAATTTATCTCCTTTTGAAATACAGGTGTTATAACTATTTCCCTGTTTTTTAACTCTACTTTATTTAGTTTATCTTCTAAAAACTTATTATCTACCTCTACACCATGAAATAAGATGTTAGCTTTGGAAGAGGTGGTCAGAATCATAAAATTACCATCACATCGTATAGCACCTTCTACTAGTTGTGTAATAATTAGATTTCCACTAGTATGTATTTTCGCTCCACTATTAACACGATTTAACAGTAACAAATCTCCATCTATATCCAATTCTCTTCCACTACGAACCATCTCATCCAAAACTGTTAGATTGTTTTGAAGTCTATTTGAGAGTTTTTCCAACTCTACTTGTGCAATTATTTTGTCTATATCATACTCTCGTTTTTCAATATTTAGCTCCTCTTCTAAAGCTTTTCGTGTTCTACCTTTAGGCAAACTAATATTATTTAGAAAAGTTAATGATTTTGAGTTAAGATAATCTCTGATAGTGTTACTCATATATCCATTTATAAGAATTAGATGGTCTTTGAAAAGTGTATAATTAGTATCAAAAAAAGAGATGAACTTATCTTCATTAGTTATACTACACTCATAAACTTTGACTGAATATTGTTTATTTCGCACTTGAAGCTCCAAACTATGTTATATTTTATGATATATTACAATTTTATCTTTTTTATATTAATATAATGATTAAATTTCATTGGGTATAATCATATCATGAAAAAAATTATCATTTTAACTACTATATTTATGTTTTTTGGAGGATGTACACTTACTCTATTGGTTGCAAAAGGAACAGTAAATAACAAAATTACAATTTTGGAACAAAAAAATCTCTATTTCAATAATAAAGCAGATATTCCTTTTGAGGGTTTATCAGATTTAACTTATGATAGAAAAAGTCATAAACTTTATATGATTGGTGATAGAGGGTATTTGTATGAATTTTTGGCTATTTTTGATAAAAAAATCAAAAATCTAAAATATCTAAATGCTTTTCATATAAAAACACCAAATAATAAAGTTATATACCCAGATATTGAAGGTCTAACACATAATCCACAAGGTCAACTGATAGCCTCATTTGAGAGAAATCCTAGAGTAAAACAGATAACCAAGCAGGGTAAATTAAAATATAACTATAAAATACCTCAAAAGCTACAAAAAAAATCAATTTATAAAACACCAAATAGTATGTTTGAAGGAGTTGCTTATCATCCTAAATATGGTATTTTAGTAGCAGTAGAGTATCCTATCAATAGAAAAAAAAATACTCAACAGAGTATATACTCATTAAAAGGCAAAGAGTGGCATTTCAAAGCAGAGTCTTACCCAAATTCGGCAGTCACTGCACTAGAGATAATGGATGATAATAATATACTTATTATTGAGAGAGCATATAATGGATTATCTAATCCTTTTTATATCACACTTAAAAAGGTATATATAAATAGATGTGATAGAAATCAGCAATGCAAAAGTGAAGTATTGGCTACTTTTAGTAGTAGTGATGGTTGGGGATATAATAATTTTGAGGGTCTAGCTAAAGTTGGGAAAAACAGATTTGTAATGGTAGCAGATAATAATGGTCATTCATTATTACCTACAACTTTTACCTATTTCAAGATTAATCCATAAAATTTTTATCCATAAATATAGTTATATCTCTTTTTGTAATAGTAAACTATAGGTGATTAAATTACCATCTTAACATCGCAATGGTCACGAAAAGCTTTAAATAGTTCATCTCTCTCCTCTTGTGAGGAGACCTCACAATCAGCATTTATACTAATAAACTTACCTTTACTAGAGATATTTCCCTCTCTACACTTATAGTTACGATGAGCCATAATATCAAATATACAACTCTCTAGTTTCTCTTTATCTGTGCCAATTATTTTAAATCCCCAATTGCAAGGGTAATTGATTTTTGGTTTGTTTGTTGTTTTATCGTCTAAAATCACCTGATTTTCCTCCTGATTTCTTTTCTAATTGTATATTCCGTATTATCATACCTTTATCTATTGCTTTTAACATATCATAAATAGTAAGAAGTCCTACACTAACCCCCGTTAATGCCTCCATCTCTACACCCGTTTTACCTGTTAATTTAGCTGTTACAGTAAGTTTAAATCCTGGAACTTCAGGCAACTCCTCTATATCAGTTTTGACAGAAGTCAACATTAAAGGATGACACATAGGAATAAGTGTACTAGTCTGTTTAGTCCCTTGTATTGCTGAAATAACTGCTGTTTGAAGTACAGGACCTTTTTTGGCAGAGTTGGTTACTACTGCATTATATGCCTCTGGGGTTACTTCTATAATCCCTGAAGCTACTGCTATTCGTGTTGTATCCAATTTATTAGATACATCTACCATTTTTGGTTTATTATTTTCATCTAAATGAGTTAGGTTCATAATCTTTTCCATCTTTTTTATCCTAATTTTACCCAAAAAAACTATTTTTTATATACTTATTTCTCAAATAGGATATAATTTATCTAATTTATAGTAATATACAAAGTTATATTTATAATAAGTATAAATTATTAATATGGAGTAATAAAAATGAAAAAAGTTCTGGTATTAGGTGGTGGTTTTGCAGGTGTTGAAACTGCTATCTATCTGAGAAAACAAGGAATTGATACTACACTTGTAAGTGATAGGGATTATTTCTATATATATCCTATATCTATATGGATACCCACAGGAGATATTACCCAAAAAGATATCTCCGTACCACTTGATAAATTAGCTAAAAAACATGGCTTTAAAGTAATAGTTGATAAGGTAATTAATTTTGAAGCTAAAGAAAAAAGAGTTACTCTTCAACAAGGTCAGGTACTAGATGATTTTGAGTATATTGTAGTTGCCCTTGGTCAAGATAAACTAAAGCCAAAAGGAGTTGAACATACTCTATCAATTTGTGGTAAACCAGAAGAGGCAGTTGAGTTAAATAGGAAGTTAGAAGCACTAGTAAAAAAAGGTTCAGGTAAAATTGCTATGGGATTTGGTGGTAATCCAAAAGACACCTCAGCAGTTCGTGGAGGACCTGCTTTTGAAGTTCTATTTAATGTGAATACTATGTTAAAGAAAAAAGGTTTGCGAGACAAATTTGAACTAACATTTTTTGCACCAATGGAAAAACCTGGTTTAAAAATGGGACATAATGCAGTGGATATGATGCATAAGATGTTCAAAATGACTAATATTCATACACAAATAGGTTCGAAAATTATAAATTTTGAAGAAAATGCTATAAATTTTGAAAATGGTACAAAATTGGAGTCTGACCTTATTATGTATATATCAGCAGGAACAGGACACAATATACTAGAAAACTCTGGATTACCTTTAAGTGATGCAAAATTTGTTGTAACTAATGAATATAACGAAATAGATGGATTTGATGGTATTTATGCTATTGGCGATAGTGCTTCACTTATGGGACCAGAGTGGAGAGCTAAACAAGGTCATGTTGCAGAAGTTATGGCTAAAAATGTAGCATATAACATATTCCAAAAGATGCAAAAAATTAATTCAAAAAGAAGCTATATCGAACATATCAATATCTTATGTGTCATGGATACAGGAGATGGAGCAGCATTTGTATATAGAACAGATAAATTAGCCAAAATGATACCACTACCAATTATAGGTCACTGGATGAAAAAAGGTTGGGGCTGGTATTGTAAAAACTCTAAACTAGGGTATATCCCAAGAATACCTGGAATGTAAATAAAAAAGGAAAAAGATGAAACAGACAATAATGATGGAAAAATATCCAGTATTTGAACTAGATATAAAAAAAAGCGAAACTAGATTTAAAACAGCCGATGAGATTATAGAGTATCTAAAAGAGAAAATAGATAATCATCCTATAGCAGTATATATAGCTACATTTGACCACTATAGTCATACTAATAGTTTAGAAGATGGAGAAATTTCATCTGATATATTAGATGCCAAAAATATAGTATGCTGTTTTGGTAAAAATTTACCAAAAGCAAATATGCTATCTGTCAGACCTCGTTCAATTGGGGTAGCAGAACTTAGTAATGAGTTTGTAGTAAGTTTCTTAGAAGCCCCAAATCCTATAGCGACTGATGCAATGGAGAGTTGGGTTAAAGGGATTGTTACTATTTAGATAATTATGATTTATTAAATTTATCTCAGGTAAAAATATCTAAATCTGCTATAAAAATAACCAAAACTTTTATAGCAGAAACTATTGATTAATCTCATTGTGCTAAAATATCAAAATCATATGTAAAAAGGAAAAAATATGCAAAAAAAACTATTTCTACTACTCTTTACACTAATAGTAAGTAGTTCTTTACTTATTGGTAAAACACTAGTAACAGTCAATGGTCATAAAATAGATGATTCTATCATCCCAAAAGGATATGAAAAGCTTGATGATACCAAAAGAGCAAATCTAATGGAACATCTAATTAAAGAAGATTTAATACATCAGGAGTTGCTCAAAAGTAATATAGTCAAAGATAATCGATTTATAAAAGCATTTGCCCAACAAAAAAAGATAGCACAAAAAGAGTATAAAAAGGCAACAGGAAAAAATCTAACAAAAGCTCAACTTCTTAATATCAAAGGTTCAATTGCATTAATGTTATATCAGCAAAAACAGCTTATGTCTATAACTATCAGTGATAATGAGGCGAAAGAGTTTTTTGATAATAATCAAGAACGATTTAACTTTCCAAACTCTATAGAGATAGCAAATATAATTGTAAAAACCAAACAAGAAGCTAGAAATATTATAAAACAACTCAAGAGAGCATCTGACCTAGATAAAGAGTTTATAAAAATAGCTCATGAACATAAACAAAATGGTTATATGGGATGGTTTGGAGAAGGTATGGCTCCTCAAAACCTTTTCAATACAGCATACAAAGCAAAACCAAAAACTCTACTCAATAAACCTATCAAAACCAAATATGGGTATCATGTAGTATATCTACTTAATAAGAAAAAAGCAGGAAAAATATCATTCGAAAAATCAAAAGATAATATCAAAAAAATGCTTAAACAGAAAAAAGTTATTCAAGCATTAGAAGATAAAGTCAATACACTTTATGGAAATGCAGAGATTGTATATTAATTTATATAGTGGGTTGTAAAACCCACACTGCTATCTATAACTTATTTCTATTTACACAACTCATCTCTATTTACAACTCTTAAAACTATTAATCAAATCTCTCTGTTCCTCAAAGAGCTATAATAAAACCAATTTCTAAAAATAATAGATAAGCTAAAATAGTTAATAACATAAATTAAATTGTTTAAAAAATAAAATAGAATAAATTTTACTTATTAAAATAAACTGGTTATAATTAGAAAAAATTATAAAGGTACTGAAGATATAGTTGTGCTAATATTTGGTGTCATAGTTACGCTAATTGTAATTCCAAAGGTTGAGCTATTTAATGAGGTAGATTTGTCACAATTGCATAATGATGTACAACCTGATAAGAAATAGAGGTATAAACTAAGGTTCAAAATCGTATAATTTTTGAAAAAATTAAAGTTATCTATGCAAAATAAAAATTTAAACCTATCTATCAAATCTTATCTTGATATATCTCAACTACTCCAAACATATCGGGGTAGTCATGAAGAGAACCGTTCATTTGCATTAAAAGAGGAGAGATTGCAAAAAGCTCCTACTAAACTGTTACTCAAATGGTTAGATGCAAATATATATAAAATCACTACAAAATTAGACTCTAAAAGGTATTTAGAGTATTTATCCTCTTTTAGCTCTATTTTAGGACTACTCTCTTTTATTATTGGTTTTTTGGTAGGACTAGGGCTACTTAGTTATAGTGGTGAGGCACCCGTTAATATAATATATTATCTACTTATTGTAATGGTCGTTCCTATTTTAAGTATGATAGTTGCTCTATTTTCTATGGTGACACATGGTAGGGTGGCAGATTTTTTTACTCTGCTATTTCCTCTACATTGGATAGAGAAGTTTCTTAATTATGTCTCTTTTCGGAAAAAGTTATCAGATTTTAAAGTACCATTTTCATTAGAGTTATCCAAATGGTTATTTATTGAGAGGTTACAACTATTTTCATTAATTTTCTCTATAGGGCTATTTGTCTCTTTGATAGTTATGGTAGTTGCTACAGATATAGCATTTGGTTGGAGTAGTACGCTTCAAATCTCTCCTAACTCATTTCATACTATACTATCTGCTATAGGGATAGCATGGGCAAAGATAATACCATCTGCTATTCCTTCATTAGAGTTAGTAGATATGAGTCATTATTTTAGGTTAGGTGCGAAATTAAATAGCTCTATGATACACAATGCTGATAAATTAGGGGCTTGGTGGAAATTTTTAGCTATGAGTACTCTATTTTATGCTATTGGTTTGCGTTTATGCTTTTGGCTTTTTACTAAAGAACTATTGCATAAAAAAATAGAGAAAGAGTTTTTGGGAGTAGAAGGTGTAAATAAAATATTACAAGAGTTTAATAGACCTTTTATCTCTACACAAGCACCACAACCAGAAAAACACTTAGATATAGTAGAAAGTATTAAAGAGAAAATAATTCCAAAAGAGAAAGATAAATATACAACTCTACTAGGTTGGAACTACTCTATAGATGAGATAAAATTATCCAAAGATACCACTTCTATAACAGCTATAGATATATTTGCAGTAGGTGGTAGCAATAGTTTCAATCAAGATAGAGATATAGCCAAAACACTTAGAGGTAGAGTAGCTTTATATATAAAATCATGGGAGCCACCAACTATGGATTTTATCGATTTTTTGGAGATGATTATCGAAAATAGAAAGGTTGAAAAAGTGGAAATATATCCATTAGGAACAGTAGGTAAATATTATAAAAATAGTTCAAGAGATATTTTTATATGGGAACGGAAAATTGAAACACTTCAATCAGATAAAGTATGGGTGATAAATAATGAATAATACATCTTATCCAAAATTTGCTGTTGTTGGGCATCCAAATAAAGGTAAAAGTAGCATAGTCTCTGCATTAGCATTAGATAAATCTGTACAGATAGGAGATACTCCAGGAACAACACAAGTTAAACGAGGATTTCCACTTAAAGTAGATGGCAAAATAGTTTATGAGCTTTTTGATACTCCAGGGTTTCAAAGGGCTAGACAGATATTAGCATGGTTACAAGAGCATGAACCATCATCTATCAACAAGAGAACTGATGTAGTAAAAGCTTTTATATCTGAACATAGAGATAATCCACGATTTAAAGATGAGATAGAACTACTAGAACCCATTGTTAATGGTGCAGGTATTATATATGTAGTAGATGCCTCTAAACCTTATGGGTCAGAGTATGAAGTAGAGATGGAGATACTTCGTTGGTGTGGTCAACCATCTATGGCAATACTTAATTTAATAGGAGATGAAGATTATAGAGATGAATGGAAAAGAGCATTAGGACACTATTTTAGATTAGTTCGTTCATTTAATCCTATCAAAGCAACATTTCGTAATCATATAGAGCTACTAGAGAGTATGGCACAGCTAAATGAGGAGTGGACTAAATCTATTAAACAAGCTATAGATGTATTGGAAAATTTACATCAACAAAAAATAGAACAGAGTATAGATAGTATTGTCAAACATACAATTCATAGTCTCTCTTATGTATATACTCAAAAAATAAAATCTAAAAAAGCAACAAAAAAAGAAGAAGAAAAAGCCAAATTAAGATATAGAACAGAGCTTATTCGAAATGAAAAACATTTAGAAAGAAGTATCGAATCTATATGGAGGCATCTTGATATAAAAAAAGTAGAGCATAGTTTATCTTTGGATAATATAGGTCTCTTTTCTAAACAGAGTGCTTCTATATTTGGTTTGAGTCAGAAAGAGCTAACTATTACAGGAGCATCAGCAGGTGCTATTGGTGGATTGGGTATCGATTTAGCATTTGGTGGTGGTACGCTATTTTTGGCTTCACTAATTGGTGGAGCTGTTGGTGGAATGGGGGCTATGATAGGATTTGATAATTTATATGAAATCAAAGTCATGGGTCAAACAATTGGTAAACGAGAGTTATCTATAGGTCCTATGAAAAATCTAAATTTTCCATATATACTATTAAGTCGTTCACTCTACTATGCTTATATTATTGCTAATCGTTCTCATGCCATTCGAGATAGTTTAGAGTTAAAACAAGAGGAGTTTTTTGGAGAACAGATTTTTGATGTCCATAGAAGAAAAAAACTTGAAAAGGTACATAGTAGATTAAGAAAAGGAGAAAAAACTACTCCTCTTATGTTAGAGGAGTATAGAGAGGTTATTTTAGAAAGTTTTAATCTTATTTAACTTCTAATTTATAGTATTTTCGTTGTTTACTATTTCTCTCTATTTTTCTATATTTTTCTGGTTTGTTATTGAGTAGATTACGAATATCTTCTAGTATCATCTTCTCTTTCGCAAAATAGGTGTGATTGAGATTGAAGAATTTAGAAAATAGATTATTAAAATCAATATTAACATTAATTGTATCTATATTATCAATAACTGTAACAGGAGTAACTAACCCAGCTCTATCATTATCATGTATAGTTTTGGATAATTTTACTGCTTTATCCTCTGATGATACATAAAGTGTAGTTTTATCAGAAATCATAGTATAAGCTTTAGAAATATGTTTAAATAGGTCAGCATCTACATCTGGAGCAGCCAATATAATTTGACCAAAATGGATAGAGGGTTGTTCTTTTTGAATATCATTAACTACTCTTAAGAGTCCACGGTTTCCCATACTATGAGCTATTATATTTACTTTAGATGCACCTGATTTTTTTGCAAAACCTATTAAAAATTCTTTGAGATATTTTTCACTAGCTTGTATAGTAGCTTCATCTGTAGTATATTTGGCTGTGCTATGAGCTGAGGGCCAACTATAAAAAGCCATAACCCCTTTGAATTTAAGGTCATATCCTATTTGTCCTGCTCGAATAGCAGCACTATCAAATGAATTATTATATCCATGGATAAATATAAGAGCCTCTTTTCTCCTCATATTTTTGAACTCATCTTTTAGTGTTTGCCAAAGTTCATTACTATTTTTATATGCTTTTATATCTTTGATCTTTAACTTACCATATGAGGCATCAAGGTGTATAATTTTTTCCCAGAACGAGCCATCTATTTCACCTATTTTATGTGATGCAGGGATAAATATATTACAACTTCCTGTATAGAGTTTTTCGGCTCTTTCATTTCCATATCCTTTTGAGATATTATTTGGGTCAATAGGTTTTCTATTAGTTCCATAGTAAAGTTTATATAGTTCATCATACTTTTTTTTATGCTTAATTGAACTAACCTCTTTTGGTAAAGGAATAGAAGTAGAAGAAGCACCCATAAGAGTTATAGGCTCTTTTTTAAGCTTGTATTTTTCCTTTTTTGATAGTTGTGAACATCCTCCTAATAGAAATAATAGTAGAAAAATAACAAAAAACTTAATACCTATTTTTTGAAACATATTTAACTCCTTAAATAGTTATATTATAATTATAACATAAAAACTCTATCTAATCCCATTAAAATTACAATACTCAAAAGCCCTCCTGCTATACCTGCTAAAATATCATCTCCCATTACACCTAATCCACCTTGGACTTTTCTATCTATTACTCCTATAGTTGATGGTTTCCAAATATCAAAAAGTCTAAATGTAGCAAAACTTAATCCTATTGCAATCTCATTTGCATATGGATAATTCATAGTTTTGACAACAGATAGAGCAAATATCATAGCTATCCATACTCCTGCTACTTCATCTATAACTATACTTTTATCATCATGGGTATTAGTAGCTTTTTCATATTTGTTTATCTCAAATATACCTATAATAGTAATAACTAAAGTTAGCATAAAGAGTGTCTGCATTGGAAGAAATTCAAGTATCACTAATCCCATAATCAAACCAGCAAAACTACCAACAGTCCCTGGTGCTTGTGGAGATAATCCTGTACCAAAAAAAGTTATAAAAATTTTATTATAATCCATTTATTGCCTTTATTTTTTTATTTCTCTATTTCTTTATGTTAATGAAGTTGTTTGATATAAATCCATTAATTTTACATAAAAATCTTCTTCACTATGCTCTTCAATAAGACCCTCATTAGGTACTAATGCATCATAAAGTTCTTGAATATTTTCAAATCTATCAGGATAGAGTGTACTAAGCACTGTGGCTGATACTTCTCGTCTAACTAATATACTAGGTGGCATAATACCTGCTCTGATTAGTTTCATAATAGATTGAGAATGGTAATGAATATGATGATGTTGTCCATGAGGACAAGTACTAGTACTCACTAGTGTTCTACACTTATTACAATATACATAATGGTCAACAGTAGATATTTTTAGTTTAATTCCTTTTGAGTTGTCAAAAATAGAGTTGAGTCTGTTCTTATCATAAAAAGAACCCAATCGTGTATGATTTTTAGTAATAACTAAACGATTACATCCATAGTTTTTTGCAACCAAGGCATCAAGTACCAATTCATTATATCCTGCAAATATATAAGAGTTTTCTAATGGAACTATAACAACTTTATTTGTTGGTAAAAAATTTTCAATAAAGCTATTGATTGCTTCATATCGAATATCATATCTCAATCCCCTAGAGTTAAAAGGTTTAAGTAAAAATAGAACAACTATATCTGACTGGTCGAGTATCTGCCTTATCATTCTCTCATGTGAACGATTTAAAGGATTAGCATATAGCATAAAACCTGCAATATTTTTTGCATTTTGCTCCTCTATTAGCCGTTTTACCTTTTTAATAGTGCTTGATATAAGAGGGTATTTTACTTGATAATCACCACATACAGCTATATTCCCTAATCTTGGTAAAGTCTCTTTAACACCTGGATGAGAGGGGTCTGCTGTCCCGAATATACACATAAGTCGTTGCTCAATATTTATCTCAAAAGTCTCATTAACTTTTAATTCTCCTACAACATTTCCTCCAGTTACTAAATTTAGTACCTCCCCTTGTTTGGCTGTCTGGAGTATCTCTTTATTTCTTTTACCACTAGGAGATAATAAAAATGCGAATGGATATGGTACACCTTTATATACCTTGGTCTCATTTACTTCAAATGCTTCTTGTTTATTCATTAATTTTGTTACGGGTGAGATTACACCCTCTTGCACCAAAGCCAAAGTAGATAATGCTTCAGCATCTATATATAGTTCTCTATTTTTTCTTGAAGATGCCATACTTTTTCCTTTTCTCCCATAAACTTTTCCTTGAAATTCCTAATTTTTTCGACAATTCGGTATCTGGAAATTGATATTGAAAACTATTAACAATAAACTTCACATAATCATCAATAGTCAAGATTTCATTTTGGTCATATAGTTTGTTATCTGTATTTATCTCCAATCTAGGATAAGGTGTATCTATATCATTAGTAGTTGATATAATAAATTCCCTCCTATTTAATAGGTCAAATAGTTGTTCTCTCTCTGCTTTTTTAAGTATTTGTAGTTCAGAAATATATAAAATATGCTTTATATTAGATTTAGCTATCTTCTCTTTCCAATTTTTTGCACCAAGGGGTATAAAAACTAATACTCTATCATTCTTTTGTGCATATTTAAATGCTAATTTATCAACCAGCTTGATATAGTTGGTAAATATAACAACAGGAGTAGTAATCTTATCTATATCATCAGTAATATTAATATCATTTAGTAGATATTCACTATACTCTTTATATAGATTTTTGTACTTTTTGAGTGTTTGATACTCTTTGTAGTGTTCAATTTTTCGTTGTAACTCTTCTATCATAAAAGGTTTGACAATATAGTCATTTGCCCCAAGCTTCAGAGGTGCAGAGACCGTATCATTATTAATATAGCTAACCATAAGTATAATGATTTTTTCTCTATATTTAGTAATCAAAGGATTAAAGTTTTGCCCTGGTAGGTTAGTTGATAGTAGATAAGCATCCCCTGAACTTGATGTCATTGCCTCTTTGATGGAAGAGAAAATTTCAGTCTCATATCCAGATTGATTGAGTTTTGTTGATATACTCTGTGCAAGATATAGTTCGTTTTCTATAATTGTTATCTTCATTTTTTTGTCCAATCGTAATAATTTAATGTTGCGATAGCCTCAACTGCTACACCCTCTTTGCGTCCAATCCAACCAAGCTTCTCAGCTGTTGTAGCTTTGATATTTACAAGATTAGGTGTTATATTTAGTAGTTTAGCAAGATTAAATCGCATTGCTCTTTTGTAGTTTAGAAGTCTAGGTGTTTGAGCTATAATAGATAAATCTATATTGCCCACTACATATCCAAGACTATTTAGTCGTTTTATTGTATCTTTTAATAGTTGGGTTGAATTTATGTTTTTATATATAGGAGAGGTATCAGGATAAAATTCACCAATATCACCTAACCCTGAAGCACCCAAGAGTGCATCTATTAGAGCATGAATTGCTACATCTCCATCACTATGTGCTTTAAAGCCGAAGGGTGAGTCTATCTCTATTCCACATAGAAACATTTTTTTACCATCTTCAAAAGGATGAATATCTATCCCAAAACCACTTAACACTTTGTTAGATGGTTTTTTAATACAAGGTAGTTTATCTAAATCTTCAATCATAGTCAGCTTATGTGCTTTAACAGAACCTTCAACAAAAATTATCTCACCACCTTGTGAAGCAATAGCTGAACTATCATCAGTAAACTCTCTATCTGTATCTAATGCAATTTTGAGTGTAGCACTATCTGATAGTTGAGGTGTTTGTATGATTTTAGTTTTTTCTCTATCTATTGGACTATTTTCATAATATAGCGTATCGACAACATTAAGTGTAGGAACTACACAACTATTGTTATTTTTTGCTAAAATTATACGCTTAATCATTTCTTTATCAAGACAACATCTAGCAATATCAGAAACCAAAACAAAAGGTGTTGTGACATGTTCTAAAGCGTTTTTAAGAGATGCTTGTCTGCTAGAACCACCCTCTACAAATATATAATTAGCAAAATTTGACATAACTTGTATATCATCTGGAGATGACACTATAATAGTACTTTGAAAGGGTTCTATAGTTTGAAATTCATCAGCTACTTGCAACCACAAAGGTTTATCATCACTCCATATCCATTGTTTTTTGGGAGGTAATTTAAACCGTGACGCACTTCCTGCACCTAAGAGTATAAGTGTTATGTTATGCAATATCAATCCTCATTTTAAAGTGTAACCATATTATACATTAGTAACCTTTGGTAACACTTTATTTTATTAAAAAATCTACCATAATCAAGAAAAATGATTTATAGGTTCACTTATACTTAAGTAGTAATATTTGTATATAAATTTAAGTTTATTTGAAAGTTTTAAAAACTAAAGTATCATAAATAGCCACTTTTTATGCTATAATAAATGTTTTAACAAATCAAGATAATAAAGAGATATATATGCAGATAAAATATAGTGGAGATAAACCTATAATATCACAACATGGGATTACTTTTAACACTACAAAAGAGGATAAATATATTTACCTTAAAAGTGCCATTCATATACTTCATATTATTGATATGAAGCATAATTATGAATTTGATAACAATATACCAGATGATAAAATATCCAAGATGATTAGAGAGTATCAAACAGATATTGAACAAGATATAGAAAAAGAAGAGCTACGATATGAGAGAAAACTAAGAGATGAGATTAAGAATGTAAAAGAGAGCAATTTAACAGAGTTAGATAAAAATATTTGGATTAAAAATCTAAAACTAATGCAAGGTTATCGAATACAAAGAGCTATTAATAAACTCTATTATGAACATGTTATTGCCATTATTGTAAATCTTATTAACAAAAATCAAATTACAAATATGATTTTACCATTTAATAAATCATATTTTCATTTAGTAGAGAGTATAAAAAATGCTTTAGATACAAATAAAAACCATATTAAAAGTAATATAGAAATAATAAATAAAAATAATGAATTAGCATTAAAATTCACTATAAATTAGTACTACTCATTTTTAACTTTTAATATCAAAAGATTTTTATCTCTTATAACCTCAT
>Ga0256914_1002256_pt1 | contig 16301 bp, 15 predicted proteins | sample HulkmetaG_FD_191571 | JGI IMG/M metagenome (GOLD analysis project Ga0256914, IMG submission 191571) | Hydrothermal chimney microbial communities from Main Endeavour vent field at the Juan de Fuca Ridge, Pacific Ocean - Hulk | ecosystem: Environmental > Aquatic > Marine > Hydrothermal vents ... | reverse complement strand
CCGCCCTGACCGTCAATGCACTGCGGAGCCAGGGCCGCCTGCCGCTGACGTCCGCCCGCCCGCCGGCGGCCGGAGACGACCTGCGGATATCCCTGGACCAGGCGCGGGAACTGTTCCGGCGGGGGACCGCCATCTTCGTGGACGCCCGCCCCCGACGGGATTACCTGCAGGGACACATCCGCGGGGCGCTCAGCCTGCCCTGGCAGGAAGTCGACGAGCGCATCGCCGACGTCGCCGACCGGCTGACGGACGAGCGCGTCATCATCACCTACTGCGACGGCGAGCGCTGCACCCTGAGCCACCACCTGGCCCGCTATCTCGTGGACATGGGCTACCCCCGGGTGCGGGTGCTTGCGAACGGCTGGACGCGCTGGCGGCAAAGCGGGCTGCCGGTGGCGCGCGGTGCGGGGGAGGCGCGGGAGTGAAAAGGGCTTCCCGAAGCGCAGCGGGCCGTCTCCGCACCGGGCGTCCTGCCCGCCTGTTCTACCACGTCGTACGCCTGGCGCTGGGAGCGGTCTTCATCTACGCCAGCATCGACAAGATCCGCCACCCGGCGGCCTTCGCCGAGGCCATCGCCAACTACCGCATCCTGCCGGACGTGCTGGTCAATCCCACGGCCCTGGTGCTGCCCTGGCTGGAACTGGTCATCGGCGCCCTGCTGGTATGCGGCACCTGGATGCCGGGGGCCGTGGTGCTGGCCGCAGGACTGCTGACGGCCTTCGAGGGCGCCTTCATCTTCAACATCCTGCGCGGGCTCAACGTCTATTGCGGGTGTTTCGCCACCAGCGGGGAGGTACTGCACGGCAACGCCTGGTACCTGGCCCGCGACACGTTCTTTCTGGCCGCCGCGCTCTACCTGCTGGCGGCGCTGCCGCGTTTCACGGAAGGCGGTCGTCGGAAAAAACCGCCGCAATCTCCCCGCGCGTGAGGCCCGGCGGGACGGACGCAGGGCCCGCCATCTTCGTTGTTCAGGGGCCGACCGACCCCGAGGAGCAGCCTCAGCTGGGGCCGCATTCGGAATCTGCCGGCGGCAGATCGGTGGGTGCTGCGGCCAGGCCCGCCGGGGGCCTGCGCCGCTTTTGCAAACATGCCGCCAGCCTGCCCAGCGGTTTGACCGAGATGAGCAGCACCGCGACGGCACCGGCCCACTGCACCCAGGGCGGCAGCATTTCGGCGGCCCGGCCCGCCGCGGCCTGCGCCGATATCCCGCAGTGCGTGTAGATCCGGTCCAGCAGCAACCCGAAAACCACGCTGCAGACGGCGATGGACGCCAGGTAGATGGCCGTGGCACGCCTGCCCAGGGTGCCGAAAAGCACGGTCAGCGACGCCATGTTGGTGGCCGGGCCGGCCAGCAGGAACACCAGGGCCGCACCCGGGCTGACGCCCTTGAGGATCAGGGCCGCCGCGATGGGCGTCGAGGAACTGGCGCAGATGTAAAAGGGAATACCGACGGCCAACATCAGCAGCATGGCCTGCAGGCCGGATCCGAGGTGGCGGCCGAGAAAATCCGGTGGCACCAGCACGGTGATGACCCCCGCCAACAGCAGTCCCACGAAAAACCAGGCCGCGATATCGGCCCACAGGTCACCGAAGGCATAGACCAGGCCGGACCGGATCTTGGCGGCGAAACTGTGGTGGCGCCGGTGTTCCTCGGGAGGGCAGTCGATACCGTCACAGCACCCGTCCACCGGGCAGCTGCGATCGGGTTCCACCACCCGGCCTTCGGGTTTGAAGGAGGCGAGGTTCTCGCTGATGCCGGCCACCGAGGCGGTGAGGAAGGCCGCCAGCGGCCGCGCCACGGTCATGATGGGGTCCAGCAGCGCCCAAGTGATCGAAATGGAGTCCACGCCCGACTCGGGGGTGGAGATCAGGAAGGCCGTGGTGGCGCCGCGGGTGGCGCCCTGTTTGCGCAGCGACACGGCTGCGGGCAGCGTGCCGCAGGATCACAGGGGGATGGGAATGCCCAGCACGGCGGCCTTGAACACCGACGCGAAACGGCCCCGTCCCAGGTGGCGGGCCACCGACTGGGGGTTCAGGAAAACCCGCAGCAGGCCGCTGACCAGCAGGCCGAACAGAATATAGACGGATGCCTCCAGCAGCAGCTGCCAGGAGGCGGTGAGAACATCGATAACGGTATTCATGCAAACTCCATCCGCAGGTTGTTTCCGGCGGCCGTGCGGACCGGCAGCGGGGTCAGCACGGGGGCCCCGGTTGACAGGGTCCGCCGGGAACGCGGCACGTGCCGTCTCATTCCCGGAGGTGTGCCAGGCTGACATCCAGCAGGGTCTCGACATGGTGATCGTCGAGCGTGTAGTAGACGATCTGTCCGTCGCGACGGCTCCTGACCAGCGCCAGGTCCTTGAGCCGCCGCAGCTGGTGGGATACGGCCGACTCGCTCAGGCCGGTGAAGGCGGCCAGGTCGCAGACGCACATCTCCGTTTCCCGCAGGGCGATCATCATCTTCAGCCGACTGGGGTCCCCCAGGGCCTTGAAGATGCGCGACAAGCCTTCCAGCGCCCGCGCGGGCACCTGCGAACGCTGCGCCTGCTCCACCTTGTCCAGATGAACCACCCGCACCCGGCAGCCTTCCCCGTCGACGAAATCCAACTCGGCAGCTGACATGTCCCGGCTCTCCTTCGCCAGTCTACAATAAATGAACATATATTCAATGCTTGTTGAATATAACCCCCTTGACGGCGCCGTCAACCCTCGGCCGTCCATTTCCCGAAGCCTTCCCAATCACCCGCCCGCAGCGGCGCCTGCAGGAGGCGCCGGCCGTCCGAAGTTATCCGCGGATGAACGCCGGGCATAATTCGGCTGCGCGCCGTCGGACGCCCCTGGGCAAGAAATGCGCGCCTCCATCCCGGGCCGCCGCTCCCCGCGTATCGGCGGGAGGGTCAGTCGCGGATCCAGGATTTTACATCCTCCCTGCCGGGGACCCTTCCCACCAGTCTGACCTCGCCGTCCACCACCACGGCCGAGGTCGTGAAGACGCCGTAACCGGCGATCTGCATCACGTCGGTGACCTTCTCCACCGCCGCGTCGGCACCGCTCTCGGCAATGACGTCCCCAACGACCTTTTCCGTTTCCCGGCATTTGGGGCAGCCGGGGACCAGTACTTGGATCTGCATGGCGTTTCTCCCGGGTGTTCGGTTCCCCCAAGGGAGGCCGCCGGCCCAACCCCGCATTACTTTACGGGAATATACAGAACCCTGTACCGGGCGTCAAGGACCGGCCGGGCACCGCCGGGAATCTACACACGAGACGCACCGGAAAACCGCTCGCCGCCGCGTCACCGCGCCTCCCGGATGAGCCGGTAGACATCGTGGGGATCGGCCTGGTTGCGGTCGGCGATATCCTTGAGGCTCTGGTCACCGGCGGCCGCGATCCCGGCCGCTTCCAGCGCCTTGCGAACCGTCTCCAGATCGCGGCCGTAACTCCGGCAGATTTCGGCCAGCGATTTGCGGCCGATGCCGGCCGGCGGTTCAGCCGGCATGTCGGCGCCGGTTGCGGCGGCCGCTTTTCCCCCGGCGGCTTTCATGATGCCGTAGAGCTGCTGGGGGGTCATGCCGTTGGCGGCGGCGATCTCCTGGAGGTTCTGGTCGGGCCCCTGGAAACGGATCCCCCGGGCCCGCAGCGCCGCCATGGCCTTTTGCAGGTCCAGGCCGGTGCGCTGCGCCAGGGATTTGAGGCGCGACAGCTCCGCGTGCCCATATGGCGGCGCCCCGTACCTGGCCTCGGCCGCTTCCTTGAGGGTGTCGTTGAAGGTCAACACCCAGCTGAACGGCGGCACGTAGAACAGCGTCCCGACGGTGAAGGCCAGGCTGAGCAGCAGCGCCACGTTGAACTCGGGTGTGAATATCCGGATCTTCCTGGCCTTGTTCTTGAGGTAATTCACGATGGGCTTCCAGTTGTAGTAGACGTGCAGCAGGATGCTCAGCAGGAAGAGCAGCCCCAGGTTGATGTGCAGATCGCCCCACTGGGTCTTGGTGAGTCCCCAAAGGCGCCAATCGGCCCAGTAGGCCACGCGGCCCTGGGGTACGATGTAGAGAATCACGCTGGTGATGACCAGCAGGCAGAACGAGACCAGTGCGGTCAGGGATGTGATCTTGCGAATTTTCATGGGAAAGTTTCCTGTGCCTTTTTCGAACAAGCCTGTCGGCCGTTGCGAACATTAACGATACGTGCCGGTTTTTTCCTAACTTCGGTCGACAGGTAAATCAAAACCCGTGCCAAACCCGGTTTCGGATAAAATCAGGCGGTTGGCGCATATGATAAGGCATGCGCGTCGACAATCAATGGTTTCCGGCGACAATTTTGTCGAAGCGTTTACGGGAAAAGAGCAGCACTGGCGGCAGGGGATACGCCGGACGGCCACCGGGGGGCTTTGGCCGCACCGCCGGGGCGCGTCCCCCCGGCCCCCGGCAAGTCACGGTCGGACGCCCGGGGCCGGATCGGGCGTCGCCGCCGGTTGCCGGCGCGGGTTCTCCCGGACATCGGATGACCGGAACCACGGGGCGGTCCTCATGCAGATGCGGACCCGCAAGAGCATCACCGGCACCTCGATCAGCACCCCCCCACCACGGTGGCCGGAGCGATGGCCGCCTCGAAAGGGTTCCGCCCGCAGCGAATGACGAGTCCCGGTTCAGCTGATAGCTTTGGGGCGGCCGATTGCAGGAGGGAGCGCCATGCGGTCTTTGATTTCCGCAACCCGCGCACTGTCGGACGAAAGCCGTCTGCGGGCGCTGATGGCCCTGATGGGGCGGGGACTGTGTGTCTGCCGAATCATCGAGCTGCTGGGACTGGCGCATTTCACGGTTTCCAGACACATGTCCATTCTGCGGCGGGCGCGCCTGGTCAGCGGCCGCCAGAAGGGCCGCTGGATGTACTACCGTGCGGCAACGGACAGCGGCTTGGAAGAAATTCGCCAGGCCCCCGCCTGGGTCCGGGCATCCCCGGCCGGCACGGACCGCATCGCAAAAGACACCCTACGCCTCGAAGAAAACCTTAAAGTCCCCCCCCGAAAAGCGCTGCGGGCCCGGGCCCAGTGCCAAAAGCGCCTGACCTTCCGGCAGGCCTGCCGTTTCACCCCCTTCCCTCGCCTGCCTTACCGGCGCCGGGGGCGCGTCCACGACAGATACATCTTTTCCCCGGATGGCGCCGCGGACCGGTGCGATCGCACGCACGCTCCTCCTGAATCGGGGACCGAAGACATCCCGACCACGCCATTTCCCCTTTTCGCCGGCATTCTCATTTCGAGGCGGGTGTTTCACGTGGTCTTCATCGCCGTGTCTGCTACCATCGTGCAGGCCTTCCGCCTCCTCGCCGGGCTGGACTGCAGGCCGCAGCAGGATCAGACCCGAACGAATGGCTCGGCCCTTTTCGGAACCAAGCCGGCGATCACGGCGCCATGTCTTTGACGACTTTGATCACCACCAGCGTCAGGTCGTCCTCCTGGGGCCTCTCATCCCGGAAAGCCGTGGCCGCCTCAAACATGGCGTCCACGATTTCGGCCGACGACCGGTGCGCGTTGCGCCGAATGACTTCCTGCATGCGCCCGCGCCCAAAGTAGGCCCCCGTGGGGTCACGCGTCTCGGAAATGCCGTCGGTGCCGATGACCAGTATCTGGCCGGCCCTGAAATCCCGGCACGACTCCTCGTATTGCGTGTCGGTCTGTACGCCGAGCGGCAGCCCGCGGCCTTTCAGGACCTGCATGCCATCGTCGGACGGATCGTAGAGCAATGCCGGTTCATGTCCGGCCCGTACCCACTGCAGGCGGCCGTTGCGCCGGATGATACGCACCAGGAAGAGGGTCATGAACTGCCCGCTCGTGCCCACGTCGCGCATGAAGTAGCGATTGACATCGGCAACGATCGTCGCCAGCGACTCCGATGAGTGGGCCCGCACCCGCAGGGCCGAGCGTACCGTGGCCATCAGGATGGCGGCCGAAATGCCGTGACCCGAGACGTCTCCCACCACCACGCACAGTTGGTCGGGACGGATGTCCCCCTCGCAGAGGAAATCGAACAGGTCGCCGCCGGTTTCGTCCGAGTACAGGATCTTGCCGGCCACGTCCAGGCCCGGCACCCGGGGCGCCTCTTCCGGCAGCAGGCTCTGCTGGATCTCCCGGGCGATTTCCAGGTCGCGCCGCATCTGGGCGTGGGCCTTGAGACGGGGGCCCACCTGGTTGAAAACCCGTGCCATGTCCCCGAATTCGTCCCGCGAGCGAATGTTGACACGGGCGTCGAAATCGCCCTGCGCCAAACGCCGACTGGCCGTCACCAGGGCTTCCAACGGCCGGGTGACGGTACGCGAGAAGCGCAGCGCCAGCAGAAAGGCCAAGATGATCATCACCACCAGGAAAACGAAAGTGAAGTACGACACCCGGCGTACCCGCAGGTCGATGGAATCGATCACCCGGCCGCCGCCGCCCAGCATCTTGTCGCGGGGCACGATGATCACGAAATCGGTGCCCTGGCCGGGCAACGGGCCGTAGGCCCAGAAGCAAGACCGGCCTCCGTATGGCAGCTGACGTACGCGGCTGGCGCGGATAGCCATGTCCTGAAGGACGAGACGCGATTGCCCGTCTTGCGGCGCCGCCAGCCAGCGGTTCTCCGGGACGACCTGTATCTCGCTCCATCGGCCCTCGGGCGCGAAGCGTCTGGCCACCAGCACCGCGGCGCCCACCTGGCCGCTGTGCGGATCGTTGCCCAGCGTGGCGAGCAGGACGACGGTTCCCTCGGGCAGCCCGGCGACCGCCGAGACCATGTCGATGACGGTGTCGAGCGGAACCACCAGGCTGGTAACGCCCACGACGCCATGGTCCGGCCCCCGCAGGGGGATGCTGACGGCCATCACCCAGCGGCCGGTGGCCGCATCGCGGTAGGGCATGGTCCAGTAGGAGAGTTTCTCCCGGAAAGCCGAACGATACCAGGGCTGCTGCCGTGGATCGAAACCGGCCTGCCGTGGACGGTAGCAGGGATAGACGACGCACAGGCCGCTTTGCAGGGCCGAAAATTGCCAGAGCACGATCTCTCCCAGGTGCCGCGAAATGGCCTCGTAGACCGGTCCCACCGGCCACAGGCGCCGTTTTCCGTCGCGGGTGCGCAACGCCGAGACGCCCGGGGCCACGATGAAGCACGGCCGGGAATAATCCACCGGCGTTTGCCCGCGCGGCACAAAATTACGGCTATCGGGGACGGCCAGGTCCTCCTTCGGCGACCCGCCGCCGGAATCGGTCACCGCCAGGCTGCGCTCCGCCTCGAAGGCCTGGGAAAAAAGCGCCATCTCTACCTGCTCGCGTATGCTTTCCAGGGTGCGGGCGTATTCGCTGATGACCATGTGCAGGCGGTTGACGGCCCCTTGGCGTCGGGCTTCACGCACTTTCTCCTTGAGGGCGTCGGCCATGAGGTGCACGTTGTGCATACCAAAGCTCCTCAGGCCGATGACCGGCACGATGGAGATCAGCAGAAAGAGAATCAGCAGCTTCCAGCGGTATTTCATGGTCCATCTTCCCCTTCGGAAACGGGACTGCGCGTCCGGTGTTTAGCCGCCGGACCCCGCAGTGGTCCAGCCCCGCCCCTTGCTCCCGCCTCCGCACCTTGCTCCCGGCCCCGCGCAAACACCCCCGCCGCCCCCTGGTGGCGGTATGACTGAAAAAGCAAAAAACATACCAGAAGCCATCTCACAAAAACCGAAGTAATATTTGAATGCATCCAAGTAGGACCATACCCTGGAACGATAAACCCGGATTTCACATCGAGATTTGCGCTTGACCAATAAAAAAAGCACCCATTTATAATGATCTTGGCAAGTTAATCGTAGATCACCTACGAGCAAGGAGATCATCAAAAGGGTGCGAAAGCAAAATAGCAAATCGGGCCGTCCCCGTAAAGTCTTTCGGCAAGGATGTCACTGCCCATGCCGGCATGGCGCTGGTAGCCCATGCGATAGAGGCATTTGAGCTGCGCAGCCTGAGGGCGATGTCGACTGGGATGAAGTGACGCACGACGCCACTTTCAGCCGGAGGCTCAAACGCTTCGACTGGCATCACAAGCTTTACCTGCGACAGGTACCAGGCGAGCCGTACTGGCGGCTTGAGGTTAACGGCCGATCGCCTATAACCTGCTCAACTGCATTCGCCGGATCGCACTGCCCAGGACCTACCGGAGCGCCCGGATCAAACGGCTTTCATTTCTGTTTTTCCAGATCGGCGCCAACGTGGTTCGGCGTTCACGCGGGCTGTGGGGTAAAACTGACAAACGGCCTCCAGCGTGCTGTTGACTGAAATGCTTATCGAAGCCTGGTGAAAATGGTTTCAACTGCGTCGATTTTCGAGGCCAATGCTAAATCCGGGTTCATGAGGTATACCGACAACAGCAACGGATGTTCGACCACTGCGAGAGACGGATTGATGATCGGATCGTGAGTGTATCCCAGTCTCATGTCGGGCCAATCAAACGGGGAAAAAGCCGGCGCGGTCACCGAATTTGGCGCAAAAATACCGGTTAGCCTGGTAGACGGGTTTACCTTTGTTGATCGAATTAACTGGAATAACTATAAAGAGTATAATGACTTAAAAGGCAAGATCAAGGCATATCGAGACCGTTTTAGGTATTATCCGGAATCGGTGCATGCCGATAAGATTTACCGAAACAGGAAGAGTCGTCAATTTTGTAAAAGAAATGGTATCCGTTTTTCAGGTCCGGCATTGGGGAGGGCACCGAAGGAAGTCGACCCGGAACGTAAACGACGAGCAGGCCAGGACGAATCGGATCGTATTTTAATCGAAGGTAAATTCGGCCAAGGCAAGCGGTGGTTCAGTTTATTAAAGATCATGTGCAAATCTGCCAAGACATCAGAGGCTGCCATGGGTGCTGATGAGGCTGTTGGTATGCGATAGAAATGTTTCTTTCCAAACTCAAAACCGGCCAGTTGCTAATTTTAACTACTTTTGGAGTTTTTCAGGAAACCCTAACTGACACCAAGCAACCGGGGGCAACCCATCGATGTCATCGCAGTCTGCATCGGGCGTATACGTCTCCCACAAACAGCTTTATTCAGGAAGCCGCCACCCGGATGGGTTACTTAGCCGGATACCAACCATCCATTTAGCCAGAGCCAATTCAGCTTATTAATCCATGCAGGTAATCAACCATTTTTTTTCTGTCATTTAGTTCAGCAACCGTATTTTCTTTAATCCATCTGAGCCCGCCCTTGAAATTCTGGATCACCACCTGATTTTCTGTGGCAAACCCCAAAAGACTATGTTCTGTCTCCCAAAGATGTGAATGAATGGATTTTCCCTGGAAAAATAATTTCTCATTTCCCCCTGTTGCAGGGTCTGGGGTCTTGATCGTGAAGTTGAACCTGGGGCAGCTATTGGTCAGATAAACTGAGAAATGATCATAATCATGAATGAAGTTGATTAACGACGCGATATGTTTCTCTTTCCAGCGCTTGTCTTGAACATTGGCCGAGCTATGAGTGTATGTCTCCAAGCATTTACGGCAGATGTAATGCTCAACCGGATATTGCGTCAATATATTAATAAAATTGTTTTTTCTGGCCCGCCCGACGGCCTCGATAAGTTTAAAAAAGATGGGGTGAGGATCGACCTTGTCTTTGTTAAAATATGTGCGATAGCCTTCAGGCAATACGTTGGCCGTGGGTTCGTCATTGACAATGACGATCCGGCCGGGAATGGATTCTCCGATTAAAATAATCAGCTCATACGTGAACCAGGCTTGCAGCGGCAACATCGCAGAGGTGATCTTGCGGTTCCCAACCGATTCGATGAACAGCGGTATGTCGTCTCTATTTAACTTGGCCCGGTCAAATATCGTCAACATATTGTCTATCTCGTCCAGGTCCAGATTCAACGCAACGGCTAAAGCAATTACTTTTCTCCGATCCACGTTTTTGATCTGACCGTTTTCAAGATGCTGAATATAGGTATTGGACAGTCCGGAAATGGCCGCCACCTGATTCCGCGGTATCTCCTTATCTTTTAATATTTCTCTGATGTAAGTGGCTGCTTTGCGATCTCTTTTGTCTATATTCATTTTTGGTTATACTTGCTGATGTCTTTTAAAAACCGTTTGAGTTCTGCATCAAATAACCGATGACGCCGTAAAAACGGAGCATGACCGCCGTTTTCGATTTTATGCACCTTATTTTCCCACAGATTGGAATACGAAATGCCGGCAATATACGTCTGATTGATAAAAGGATCGTCGCTGCCATTGATGATAGCAACGGGTGTCATCCCGGATTTCAAAGCGCGAAGTTGCCGCGGCCAGTCGACCGTCAGCGTTTTCGTGAATACGAAAGCCCGCGCCCGGCCATCCGTCCTTTTGACGGCGTTGTGTAAAAACTTCGTTTCCGGACGGATCGGACCGACCGTGGCGACAGCGTACTGATGCGCTTCACGCGGTGTAAAAAAAAGACGGTTTGTCAGTTCCATATGGACGCTGGCATGGTACCCCGCATCAAGATCATCGGGCAAGCGCCCGATGGGCGAAGTTCCGCAGATTACCAGGCCAGACAGAGGGAAACCGCGAGCATTCAGCTCCAGGGCAACATATCCACCCAGCGACCATCCGAGTATAACGGGGCGCTCAATCCCCTTTATTTTCAAAATTTCTTCCGCAATATCCGCATATACCGCAATATCGTAAGTGACATCCGGTTGCCTGGCGTTTTCGGAGACACCGTGACCGGGGAGATCAAAGGCCAGCAGGCGATGGGATTTTGCGAGCGACTGGAATTGATGAAAAAAGACTTCCTTACACGAGGAATTGCCATGTATCAGTACCACGCATGGTTTATCACCACCTGTGTCTGAGACAGCGATACGCCCGTGGGAAGTGGAAATCATCCTTTCAATAGCACCCAAAAGCTGATTCCGAAAGGCCCTATGCCGATACCGATGCCAGGCAGCCACGAAGCCGGACCATCGCGCCGCCATGAATTTCCTGATTTCCTGAATCGCCGCCCAGAGCCCTCCGGGATAAAATATCAGTACAACCACGATGGCACCTGATATGATAATATTTCTCCAGGCACCAAGCTCTGCGAACGCTTCAGCAAAAAAAGTGAGCAATAGCGCCGATACCAGGGATCCCCATAAAGTCGCGATTCCCCCCAGCAAAAGGATGCTCAATATTAACGTCAACGTACCCAGGCCAAAGGTATCCGGAGAGGCAACACGGATATACGAACCGAAAAACGCACCGGCGATTCCAGTGAACAAAGCGCTGCCCATCAGCGTGATCACGCGTTGACGTGCCTGTGAAACCCCTCGGGCAATGGCATAGTATTTGTGATCTCTCAAGGCGATGATGCCCCGTCCGATACGCGACTTGATCAACCGGTGCAAATAGATCGTGGAAAGGATGAACAAGACCAATGCCGTATAGTAATAACCAATCTTGCCATTTTTAATAAAACTGTAGGAACCTATTTTCAGCGCCGGTAGCGTGACCATCCCCATGGTCCCGCCGGTAATATCGGACTGGCTGATCACGATTTGTAACAACAGCTGCGAAAAGGCAATCGTAACCAGAATGACGTAAATACCGCTCAGCCGTAAAATCGGCAGCGCCAGAACAGCGGCAAGCGCGATTGCCACAATGCCGCCGGCGGGAATAGCCAGCCAGGGCGACAGGCCAAGAGTCTTGGCCAGGATGCCGTAGGTATAGATTCCCACGGCAAAAAACGAAACATGCGCAAAATTGAAAATACCACCGTAGCCAAGACTCAAATCCCAATTACTGGCAACGATGGCATAAACAAAATACAATATAAAAATGTGCTGCGTATAACTTCCCGAAAATATCCAGGGCGCAATGATAAAAAAGGCCAGCACCATCATAGCCGGCCGAAAACCGCCACTTCTGATAAAGGGTTGATCGTATTTCACGATACAATCCTCTCAAATTTACCAAACAACCCTTCAGGCTTGATCATCAGGACCGCGATCATAACGATAAATAAAACCGTCGGCGCCCAATATAAACCAACAAAATAGATACTAAATGCCTCAATAATGCCGATGACATAGGCGGCCTTGACCGGGCTGCTCAACCGGGCAACACCCCCGAAAATAACGACAACCAGGGCTTTCATCAGGGGGTCATTGCCCATGGTCGGGGTAATAAACCGGATTGATCCCAGAAAGACACCCGCCAGCCCGGCGAGCCCGGCTGAGATACCAAAAGCGAGCAGATATAGCCGTTCTACATTCAGCCCCATCAATTCGCCGGCTTCACGGTTCTGGGCCACGGCGCGCATGGCCAATCCTATTTTGGTTTTGTGTAAAAGGAGCCACAAAAGAACAATCAGGACCGGAACAAAAAGAATAATCAATGTCTCCTGGGCGGAAATGGTTACGCCAAACAGGGAGACGTTGCCTTCGATGATCCGCGGCAACTGCTTGGACCGCCCGCCCCACAGGAGAATGGCTATGTTTTCCAGCAGAGAGGCACCGGCCAGGGTGGTAATAACGGCCAGCAGCACGAGATTGTCTTTTTTCTCAAACGGCCGTATTAAAAAAGTTTGAAAAAAAAGACCGATGGCGAAAACACCCCCGACTCCCGCAACCACCGCAATGGATAATCCGAGGCCCCACGCACTGGCGCTGGCCACTTGCCAGGCAATATAAGCACCCGCCGCAATAAAAACGCCATGCGAAAAATTAAAAATGCCCAGGGTGGTCCAGACAACCGCCAGACCGACCGCCATCAGAGCATAAAGGGATCCTAAAACCACGCCACTGGTTAACGTATAAAGAAACGCCTGGAATGTCATTGGCACACATTACCAAAGTACATATTCATAATATCCTGGTGGTCAGGCATGTTTTCCCGGGTTATGGGTGAAGAGATGCCGCCGTGATCAAACATATAGATCGTATCAACCAGATTGAGAAGGAGTTCAATATCCTGTTCCACCAATATGATGGGAACACCGAAATTCTTAATCGTCTCAATGGCCTGTCCCAAATGTAACTTGACCTTGGGCGCCAGCCCTAAAGTGGGTTCGTCAAGAATTAATAATTTAGGCTGCCCCATAAGCCCTACGCCGATGGCAACCATTTGTCTCTCGCCGCCGGACAAGGACTTTATTTTTTGATGACGGCGTTCAGCCAGAATCGGGAAAAGTGTTTCCACAAAGGCTCGCGTTTGCCTGGTTTGGGATTTTTTGCCGGAGTCGACGCTGCCGGCAAGATCAAGGGTTTCGTCAATGGTCAGTTCCGGAAAAAGGAGATTCCCCTGGGGAACCTGAATCAAACCCGATCGAGCCACTTTTTGCGGATTCATGCGCCGTCGCCGCAGCACGCTATAGTTGAAATTGCTGCTTGACCGACGCTGATATTCTCCGGGGCGGTTCAACTGTTTCCCTAAAAAAACAATCCGGCCCTCCCAGGGATCAATAAGACCGGAAATCGTCTTTAGGAGTGTTGTCTTACCATGGCCGTTGGGGCCAAATAAGCCAATGCTGGTTCCGCTTTCCATCACAAAAGATACGTCATGAAAAATTCGGACCGGTTCATATCCACCGCTAAGTCCTGATATTTCAAGAAGTGGTTGCATGCCCACCTCCCCGATCGCCTAAATACGCTTCGACCACTTTAGGGTCTCTGGTCACCTGGTCCGGTTTACCGATGCAAAGCAATTTTCCATAATTGAGAACCAGCATCCGCTGGGAAATATCGGTGAGCAGTGCCAGGACGTGCTCGATCAGCAATATCGAAACCCCCGCGAGGTTGATCCGGATAATGATATCTTTCAATTGTTGAACCTCAGGCCGGGTTAAACTCGAGGCCGGTTCATCAAGCAAAAGCAAGCGTGGTGATAGCGCAAAAGCACTGGCCAGCATGAGTTGTTTACGATTGTAAATGGGCAACGCACCTGCCAGTGCGTTATGCATGCTTTTGGGAAATCCGACAAAATCAAGCGCTTCTTCGGCACGTGCCTCGTTTTCCCGTGCCTGGCCGGCTGCGCTCGCGTGTTCGATAGCAACCAGAACATTGTCGAAGGCAGATAAGCCGGAAAAGGACGACTCCCTTTGGAATGTCCGCGCCAAACCGATTTGACAGATTCGATGCGGTGCCAATCGCGTGATATCACGTCCCTGGAAAATGACCTTGCCCTCATCTGCCCGGAAAGGAATCGATGTAATAATGTTGAACAAGGTGCTTTTGCCACTGCCATTGGGTCCGGCGATACCTAGGATTTCATTTTCACCCACCTCGAAACTGACGTTATCTACCGCTGTCAGTGCGCCAAATCGTTTTGTTGCGCCCCGGACGGCAAAGAAAGCGGGTTTTTCCTGTATTGTCATGGCGTTATCGACAAAATCATGAATCGACTTTCAAGCAATGAAGCACCCCATCGACCTATTGGGATCCAAAAGAGGAAGCGGCGACCATGAACCGTGGCCGCCACTTCCCGTTTCCCCTATTTCGACATCCAGGGCGCCGGTTTGAAGGAGCCAACTGCGTATTTGGACGGGCTGATCAATATACCTTTGCCATCCCAGATCTGATAGAAAGTTACGGGGATATGGTCGACATCCTGGATGGCCAGGTGGGTCGCCGGATCGAAGGCGAGAACACCGGCGGCGGTATCCCGCTTCATTTTACCGATCGCTTGGGCAATGGCTTTATGCTTGGTAGGATCGCCCACCTGACGAAGCGCGTCGAAATAGAACTGCATCATATCGTAAAGGCCGATACCGTAAGGACCGGGCTCCGCCTTATACCGATTGCGATATTCCTTCAACCTCTCCTGGCCCAGTGGCCATTTCGGTGTATCCAGTGGACCGCCGATCGCGTTATAAAGGACGCCGTTGGCATTTTTCCCGGTCAGTTTGAGAAATTCCGGAACCAGGGGCGCGTATTGCAAAAACACCAGGCTATCGGTAGGATCCTCGAGAAATTGATTCAGGAACAGGGCTGAATTGCCGGGGAGATAGTCTGTGTTTACCACCAGATCCGGGGGATTCTGGCGGACTTTGGCCAGAATGGCTCGCCAGTCGCTGACCTCGCCGAACGGCACCAGTTCATCCACGGTCACTTTCCAGCCACCCTTTTTAAAAACAGTTTTCATGCCTTCGGAGATGGTCTTGGAATAGGGGTTGTCAGAAGAGATAATGGCCACCGTCTTATTTTTAAGTTTGATTTTTCCGGCCTTGGCCAATTTTTCAACAAGGGGCAGCAGAGCGGTCTCGTATCCCTTAAACGACGCCGTAAATGACCAGCAGCACCAGTAATCTTCAGGCGCCTTGCCGATAATACCCGCCGTCGCGCCGGCTGGACCGGCAATCATGAAAGGCATGCCAGCCTCTTTCATCAGGTCAATCTCAAAGTTCGACAGGCTGGCATATCCGGTAATAATGAAATGAATATCGGCATCGCCCAGGAGCCGTTCGGCCGCACTGGTGACGTTTGCCGCCGACATGTCCTTGACATCGGCGGTTTCAATTTCAAATGTATATCCAGCGATCCCTCCAGCCTTGTTGGCTTCATCAACAGCCCACTTGACGGCGCGGACGTAATCCTCACCATCGGCAGACGCCGGTCCGGTCAAGGGTGCCAGAATGCCTATCTTGATTACTTTGGCTTCTACTGCTTGATACTGTCCACCCAACGCTATCATTGCCATCACACCGAACAAGATAAACAAGACGCTTAAATTCAAACTCCGTTTCGACCGCATCATAATCCTCCTTTTGTTTCAATCCCGGGCTGAAAACTTTTCAACTCACAAGTAAATGGATCCGGTTGATTTACGTGCATAATGATATTTTAAATGCTTTGCAAGTATTTTTTTAAATGCCATTAAAATTTCATCAATAGCACTTAAAAATAAACAGCCCATTATCGGTCCTGGCCTTTACAAATACCAAGGATGAAAGCCAACTGAACCAGTGGTTGTTTTTTTAAGAAAGAATGTGACGCCTTGGTGAAGAAAGCGCCACCAAAGGCTCACACAACAATAACTTAACATTTCAAGCGTATTGCATATGAACGTGGGCAAATCGACATTCGAGAGGCGTTCATAGACGGCAGCTTCGCACCGGCAAAAAAAGGGGTCTTGCTGTCGGCAGGACAAAACGCGGCAAGGGCACCAGGATCATGGCAATCGCAGACGCTTCCGGTCTTCCTGTCGCCGCTTACGTTGAAAGCGCTGCGCCCCACGAAGTAAAACGGGTCGGGCAAACGATAGACAGCTGTTTTACGCGCTATGCTGCGGATAAGCTTATTGGCGACAAGACCTGCGACAGCGATAAACTCG
>Ga0256914_1002255_pt1 | contig 16302 bp, 14 predicted proteins | sample HulkmetaG_FD_191571 | JGI IMG/M metagenome (GOLD analysis project Ga0256914, IMG submission 191571) | Hydrothermal chimney microbial communities from Main Endeavour vent field at the Juan de Fuca Ridge, Pacific Ocean - Hulk | ecosystem: Environmental > Aquatic > Marine > Hydrothermal vents ... | reverse complement strand
GGCCTGGAAGGGTTTTGGAAACCGTTGGAAGTAGCCCGTTACAGATTCTTGGGCGAAGCGGAGCGCCCGAAACCTCCATTTAGCGAGCGCACGCGAGCGGCTTTGGAGCGTTTCAGCGAAGCAAGCCCTAGAAGCTGTTAGGGCGGATTCCTGTTTCCAGGGCCCTTCCAGGTTCCCCTTGTCCCTCTCTCCGTTGCAGGTACTCTCTTTCAGCCAGAGTTATCCTGCTTTGCCGTCTTTCTTTGAAAGGTGTCCGAATTCCTGTGGAGGAAAATAAGATAAAGCCAGCCAACCTGCTATGCTTTTCCTTGTTTTTAAAGAGCCCTTTCGCCTGATGCAGCATTTTGTGCAAATTCGTGGTAAGAATGCACCTGGAAATTTCTAGGAGGGGAAAATGGACACGATAACCTGCATAAAAACGAGGCAGAGCATCAGGGCATTTCTGAAGGATCCGGTTCCCGAAGATGTCCTGAAAGATGTAATTGAAGCGGCACGCTGGAGCCCGTCCTACAAGAATACCCAGCCATGGGAAGTGATGATTCTTTCAGGCCGGAAGAAGGAGGCCCTCTCAGGCATGCTGGTGAAGCTGCTGGAAGAAGGGGCCGAGCCCACGCCGGATATCCCGGAGCCTCTTTCATGGCCTCCGGTGCAGCAGTCAAGGATAGATCGCCTGGTGGAGATGCGCAAGAAGGCCACGGGCATAGACATCTCGGATCCGGAAATCATAAAAAAGGCCAAGAAGGCCAACTTCAGGTTCTACGGCGCACCCCACGGCATCTTCCTCTACCAGGACAAGGACTTACCCATGTGGTCCTTGTTCGATATTGGACTTTTTGCCCAGAGCCTCATGCTTGCAGCCCACGAAAAGGGCCTTGGCACCGTGCCCCAGGCCTTTGTCACGGATTATGCCAAACAGACAAAGGAATTTCTCGGAATCCCGGACTCCAAGAGACTGGTCCTGGGAATATCCATCGGATACCCTGACAAGGACTCTCCGGCCAACAGGATCCGCACGGACAGGGCGCCGGTGGCAGAGATACTGACCATGGTTTCCTGAGGTTTGGAGGGCCCTTCTGCAGATCAAGCCTGAGGGCCCGCTTACTCTTGTGCTATTGCCTTGACACCTGCCCGCTCAAAGATGAAGGTTCAACGGGCGGGCTGCCTTCCCGGTTCATGAGTATCTTACGGAAACCGGCAAGTTGTTACTGCTGCAATATTTCCGAAGCCGAATGGGTCTTTTGAACACTGTAGGTCCCGGAACATCCCCAGACGTCATCCCATGTTCCTGATATGGTGTCTCCGGAAACAGCGCCTTTGAAGGTGCCTACAGGATGTTCTTCTGCCAGGTCGTCTTCGGTGTAGATGGAGCCGGAGACATTTCCCTCACTGTCCACCGTGCCTCTTACAAAATATCCGTCTGCAAAATTGTCCACGGCTTCTCCGGAAATGCTGTTGTCACAGAGCACAAAGACCACCTGGGCGAAATATCCACATTCTTCCTTATTGGAACTTGTAACCGGGGCCGTTCCCTCATAGGTTCCGGAAGAGGGGCTGGTGCACTGGGAAACGCTGCAGACAAACGGGACCATGTTCATTGTGCCGGGCACTCCGAGAATATTGTAATTTATCGGGATTCCTCCACTGTCGTCCAGTGCCAGGGAGGCGTTCCCCACCACCGTTGACTGGACCTGGGAGGCATCCCATGCACTGCCAAGGGCCGGTCCGGTGAATTCATAGAGATTTGTGGTCGTGGATGTAGGGCTAACGTCTGTTCCAGAGGTCACCCACATGTCCTCTCCGTTCTTGTCGTATAAGTACCATACCAGATAAGCGTTTCTTCCTTCCATGAAAAAGCCGACACCCTGTCCCGGCTTGTTGGGGTCCCAGTACATGGATGCCGCGTCATTGGCGAATGGTTCAAGGTTCAGGGTGCCGCTCAGGCCGTCAAGTGCATAGTTCATGGTTATGCTTGACTTGCTGTTAAAGGTGAGGGTTGCCGTGCCCTTGGGTCCACTTTTGACCTGGTTTACGTCCCATGGAGAACCTAGAGCCGGCCCCGTGTACCGGAAGAGTTGCGTGGAAAAGCTGTTGCTGGAGTTCAAAACCCCTGTAAACACCAGCCACATATTTTTCCCGGATGAGTCATAAAGGTACCATGCGCCGCAAATGGAGCCGTGGTTCTGGATTATGGAAATACCCTGGCCCGCCTTGGAAGGGTCCCACCACAGGCCAGAATAATCAGCCCAGCAAGTTCCGATAGTAAGTGCCATGGAAACGTATAAGGCCAAGGTTATTTTTTTCATTCTTGTTCAACCCCCTTTGAGTAAGTTCAGTCTCTTTCAAAATGAACCGGGAAAGTTTCCCTTTTCAATTTTTCGTCAGTTTGCCGGTTTAACTTCAAAACATGTTTCCATGTGCCGGACTGGTACCTTTTCGGCCACCGGATCCCTGGTTGTGTCAATAGAAGTTATTGCCAGACGGTTATCGGCTGGAGAAATCCTACGAAATTGGAAGGAGTTTCCATTCCAGAAAACGCCAGAACCCGGGCTCTGGTTCTGCCTCGATTTCCACGACTCCAAGCTGCGGAAAATCTTTTCTTCCCCTGAAGGATTCCTCCCAGACCCCTTTTATCCTGGCAAAATCCTTGGAGGTGGTAAGCACCATTCCGGCCTTTTCCCTGGCTGCCCGCTCAAAGATGCGTGAAAGATCCCGGGATGTTAGGATCTGGTGGTCCGGGTAAAAGTCCGTGCCCCGTACTTCAATACCCTGTTTACTGACCGTTCGGATAAAGGCCTCCGGCTTTGCTATTGCGCAGAAACAGTGAACATGGGATGGGAACGGAGGTTCCAGAGTCCCGCTGCCATCCGCAAGGGTTATGGCCTTGAAAACCGTGCGGCTCAGGAATACCGGAATGCCCGGGGCAATGGATGCTGCCTGCTCACGGATGAGTTCCAGCTCGTTGAAGGGAACCTGTTCGCACTTTGAAAGTATTATGGCCGATGCCCTCTTCAGGGCCGAGAGGGGTTCCCTGAGGTCTCCTCCAGGAAAGACGGTGCCCGTGCCCAGGGGAGAGGCGGCCGGAAGGAGTACAATGTCCAGGTCCCTATGGAGTCTCAGGTGCTGGAAGCCGTCGTCAAGGATTATGGTGCGGCTGTTAAAACGTGAAATGGCCGTCTCCGCCCCCTTGACCCTGTCGCTGCCTGAAATCACCGGTACGCCCGGGAGGGTCCGGGCCATCATGGAGGGTTCATCTCCTGCCAGCAACGCATCAGCAAGGCAGGAGCTTTGGTCCGATACTATCAGGGGTCCCTTTCCGGCCTTTCCACCGTAACCCCTGCTTACTATCGCAGGCCTGAGGCCCCTTTCTTGAAGCCATTTGGCAAGGGCGATGACATGCGGTGTCTTTCCCGTTCCGCCAAGGCAGATATTTCCGATGCTTATCACCGGGCAGCAAACCCGTGACCTCCTGAAGACACCGGCTTCATACGCTTTCTGGCGAAGACGCATGGCAAGGCTGTACAAGGGAGAAAAGGGGCGTCCCAGGGAAAAAAGCAGGGGAAGCATTCTGGAAGAAGGTCTTTTCATGGGCGGTATTACCTGAAGGTCTCGATGTACGGCCGGATCATGTCCAGATACCTTTTCACTGCACCTTGGTTTTTTTTCAGGATGGAAGAAGCTGCATTGCAGGCCATTTTCCTGCGGCCCTCATCTTCCAGAAGGGCACTTAGTGTTTTCAGGATTTCACGGCTGTTTTTCACCATGAAGCCTGCCCCGGCTTCCTGGAACATCCTGGCCGTCTGCCTGAAGCTTTCCATGTAGGGGCCAAAGATTACCGGAACGCCAAGGGCAGCGGGCTCCAGGATGTTATGGCCGCCCACCGGGACGAGGCTGCCGCCAACGAAGGCAACCCTGGAAAGGCTGTAGAAACGTTCCAGTTCACCCAGGCTGTCTAGTAAAAATACCTTGTGGCCCTTGCCGGTTCCGGGACGGTAATCAGACCTTGTTTCACATCCGAGTCCATGGGCCCGGATGATTTTTTTCACTTCCCCGCTCCTTGAGATGTCGCGGGGAGCGATTATCAGCCTGGCAAGGGGGATGGTACCCAGGAGGGCGGAGAAGGCCTCGACAATTATCTTTTCTTCCCCTGGATGGGTGCTGCCCGCAGCAATTATTACGGCTCCTGGTTCAAAGCCCGTTGCCCGGAAGAGCCGTTTTTTCTCATCTTCGGTAATCCTTGAAGGCACGTAATCGAATTTCAGGTTTCCGCAGTCCCGGACCCGGGAGGAGGGGACTGCCAGGCGGAGCAGACGGGCCATATCATCTCCTGACTGCATGCCTATGAACTCAAAGGGAGAATAGATCAGGCCGGCTGCACCCGGAAGCCTTCCAAGACGCCTTGCAGAAGCCTCCGATATGCTGCCGTTAACGAGAAACGAGTACGTGCCCTGTCTCTTCAGAAACCACAGGAGATTTGGCCAGATATCGGTTTCCACCAGCAGAAAACATGCAGGTCTTAGGACCCTTACCGTGCGGGCCACCACGGGGAGGAAATCGAAGGGAAGGGCTGTTACGAACCCTTCATCGGCAAGGCCGCTCCTGTAGATGGCTGAAAGCCCCGTGGCAGTGGAGGCTGAAAGGACCAGCTTCAGCCCGGGGAAACTGCCCCTGATGGCCTTAATGAGTGGCCTTGCCGCATTGAATTCCCCAAGAGACATGGTGTGTATCCAGACAGGCCTGGCCCTGGAATCCAGGGATGCCGGCGGACTGACCCACCCCATCCTTTTCAGGAACTGGTGCCTGTATTTTCCCCTGGAGATACAGACAGCCGCCAGTGCCGGAAGGACCAGGGGCATGGTTGAAAACTGGGCCAGATTGTAAAGGGCCAGGAGGGCCTTTTCTTTTTTATCCGTTTTCACCGTAACTTTCGGGCCTCAAGCCTCTGATCCGGGCAGGGAGCCCATTGCCGGATCAAATTGTTTTTACTTCCAGGCTGAATTGAGATAAACTTTTAATGGAATCTCCATTTGTTGCGCAATTTTTCATGACGTCTGGAAGTTGTTTTACAGGACCTGGCCGTGAATATCAATTTTTGGAAAAATTTCAAAGCAGGGGCCAAGAAATGGTTTCACATGAGACGACTCCTGCTGCTTGCCATCCCCACGGGTATCATTGCAGGGCTCGGCTCGGTGTTTTTCTACTCCGCCCTGGATATATCCCACCATTTTTTCCTTGACTACATGGCTGGCTACAGGCCCGAGGGACCGGGTGGAGAATCTTCGCTCCTTTCTCCCACCACCAGGCCGTTCATCAGGTGGATGCTGCTCGTCGTTCCCACCCTGGGAGGGCTCCTTTCAGGCTGGCTCATTTACACATTTGCTCCAGAGGCGGAAGGGCACGGAACGGATGCCGCCCTTGAGGCCTATCACTTCAAGGATGCCAGGATAAGGGCCCGGGTGCCCCTGATAAAGACCATAGCATCTGCAATCACCATAGGCTCAGGCGGTTCAGGAGGTAGAGAGGGGCCCATAGCCCAGATCGGTGCAGGCTTCGGGGCGATAATTGCCGAAAAGCTCCATCTGCGAACGGAAGAGCGGCGTATACTGATGATGGCTGGTATGAGCGCAGGAATAGGTTCCATCTTCCATGCCCCGCTTGCTGGGGCGATCTTTGCCGCAGAAATCCTTTACCGGGACATCGATATGGAATACGAGCTCCTGGTGCCTTCTGCCATAACCTCGGTGGTGGCGTACTGCGTTTTTTCCCTGTTTTTCGGTTTCGGCTCCCTTTTCATCACACCCCGGTACGTATTTCACCATTCATCCGAGATCCTGCCCTACACCGTCCTGGCCGTCGTGGTGGCTTATGTTTCGCGGTTCTATGCTAGGGCCTTTTATTTCGTGAGGGACCTTTTTGTGAAGATTCCCTGCATTCCGCACCTGAAACCTGCGATTGGAGGGTTCCTGACCGGTGTTATAGGATATTATCTCCCGGAGGCCATTTATACCGGCTACGGTGTGCTCCAGAATGCCTTTGACGGCAAGCTCGCCATTGCCACCCTTCTTATGGTGGCCTTCGGAAAGATATTTACCACTGCCTTCAGCATTGCTTCCGGTGGAAGTGGCGGTGTGTTCGGGCCGTCAGTGGTGATAGGAGGCACCCTTGGCGGAGCAGTGGGGCTTTTGCTTCAGCAGGCCTGGCCCGGCCTTGTGCCAAACCCCGAGGCCTACGTCATAGTGGGCATGGCGGGTTTTTTTGCCTCTGCTGCAAGTACTCCCTTTTCAACGGTTATAATGGTTAGCGAGATGACCGGGAACTACGAACTACTCCTGCCAGCCGTCTGGGTTTCAACCCTTGCATTCCTCCTAAGGGGCAAAAAGGGCATCTATGAAAAGCAGCTTACCACACGGTTCGATACGCCTATTCACCATGCCGACATACTCCTGGGGCTCCTGGCAAGGCTTACCGTCCACGAGGTGCTCCAGAGGACCAGGCAGGAGCAGCCTGAGCCTGTCCGCATGGACATGAAGCTAAAAGAACTGGTAGCCTTCATGTCAAAGTACCCCTATTCCACCTTCGTAGTGGTGGACGATAACGGCAGCTACATGGGCGTGGTTAATGCCCAGAGGGTCCGGCACATCGTGACCTTCAAGGGCGTGGACGCAGACATCAGGGTGAAAGACCTCCTGGAGTCGAGGCCCACGATCTACTCCTGGGATTCCCTTGCCACCGCGCTCAAGAAGATGGCAGAGGAAAAGATTGACGAGCTGGTGGTCCTTACGGACAGATCTGAGAGAAGGATTCCCGGGGGGCTGATACAGAGGGGGGATATACTAAGGGCATATGACGAGGCCATTTACCGGGAAGGCGGGGGCTAAGGCGGGATGTTTTAGTGAAGAATCCGATCCTTGCGACACTTCAGATACTATTTGCACCCATCCCGTCCGGGTTGGTTTTTACGGGATAAGCCCTTGAAACCCGTGAGACTTCAGAAGTTCCTCTCAGGTGCCGGAGTCTGTTCCAGGAGACAGGCGGAAAAGCTGATCCTGGAAGGCCGGGTGAAGGTGGACGGCCAGACGGTCAGGACACTTGGCACAAGGGTTGACCCGGATTCCCAGAAGGTGAGCCTTGATGGAAAGGAGATCGTGCCCCGGCTGCGTCATGCCTACATCCTGATGAACAAGCCCCGGGGCATACTTACCACGCTTTCCGATCCATTCGGCAGGCCAACGATAGTCGATCTTCTGAAGGGTGTTCCAGAGCGTGTCTATCCGGTGGGCAGGCTGGACATGGACAGCGAAGGGCTGCTTTTGCTCACAGATGACGGGGCGCTGGCTTACCGGCTTCTCCACCCTTCGTTCAAGGTCCCCAAAAAGTATATCGTAACGGTCCAGGGCCTTCCCTCCAGGAAAGACCTGGATGTACTAAGGGCGGGGGTGGAGATAGAAGGGGGAATACGGACCAGGCCTTGCAGGATCAGGCTGCTTGGCAGGAAGAAACGCCAGGCCGTCTTGGAGGTGGTGCTGACCGAGGGCAGAAAACGCCAGATCCGCCTGATGTTCAGGGCCGTGGGCCATCCTGTCCTCAGGCTGAAAAGGATCGAAATGGGGCCCCTGAAACTCGGAAATCTTGAAAAAGGAAAAACCAGGCCCCTTGAAGATGCGGAGATTAGAAGGCTCAGGAAGGCTGCAGGGCTTTCATGAGCAGTGCCTGCCGTCTGGGGCTCAGGAGACGATCCGGTAATCCTTCATCTTGTAGAGTAGTGCGGGCAGGCTTATCTCAAGGAGCTGGGAGGCCTGGGTCTTGTTGCCCTTGGTCTTGGCGAGGGCCAGGTTTATAAGTTTTTCTTCCAGCATCTTGGTGTTCTTCTTGATGGAAAGGCCGTCGTGCCAGGGTACCACCGCATCCGATCCCGAGTCCTGGGACGAGTCCATGGCCTGGATGTTTGACGGCAGGTCCTCGTACTGGATTGTATCGTGTTCCGTCAGGACAAGCGCCCTTTCTATGACATTTTCAAGCTCCCTTACGTTTCCAGGCCACTTGTAGTTCATCAGGACCTGCATGGCTTCAGGGCTGACACCTGTGACCTTTCTCGGCTCTATGACCTTGTTGTATTTTTCAATGAAGTGGGAAACAAGGAGCCTGATGTCCTGCTTCCTTTCCCGGAGGGGAGGGATGACAATGGTAAGTACGTTGATGCGATAAAACAGGTCTTCGCGGAATTTGGCCTTTCTTACCAGGTCGCCCAGGTCTCTGGCCGTTGCCGCCACGATCCTCACATCCACCTTGATGGTCCTGTTGTCTCCAACAGGCCGTATCTCCTGTTCCTGGAGCACCCGAAGGAGTTTTACCTGGAGAGAAAGGGGAAGCTCGCCGATTTCGTCCAGGAAGAGCGTTCCGCCGTCCGCCTCCTCGAAAAGCCCCTTCTTGGACCTGACGGCATCTGTAAAAGCGCCCTTTACGTGGCCAAAGAGCTCGCTTTCCAGAAGGTTGTCCGGGATGCCCCCGCAGTTTACGGCAACAAAGGGGGCGAACTTGCGGATGCTGTTGAAGTGAAGGGCCCTGGCCACCAGTTCCTTGCCCGTTCCGCTTTCCCCGGTAACCAGGACTGTTGTCTTGTAATCCTTGACCTTTTCGATCACCTCGAAGATGCGTTCCATCTCCGGGCTGCGGGCCACTATGTTTGAAAAGGAATAGCGCTCTTCTACCTGCTTTTTAAGCTTTACGTTTTCCTTGTAGAGCTTTTCCCGTTCTTCCGCCTTTTTGAATGCATACTGGAGCTGTGAGAACGAGATGGGCTTGGCAAGGTAGTCCACGGCCCCGAGCTTCGTAACCTCGATGGCCATGTCCACCTCCGCCTTGCCGGACATGACGATGATATTGGATGTGATCCCTGCGGCCTTGGCCCTGCGGATGAATTCCACCGCAGTGTTCCTGGACCTTTCCTCCCCTTCTTCCGGAGGGCCGAGAAAATAATCGCAGACTATGTGGTCAAAATTGTTCCTGGAGGCCAGCGCCAGGGCTTCTTCTATGTTCTGGGCCTGGCTTGCCTCGTAGGAATCCATCCGGTTTACAAAACCTGCAATCAGGCCCCTTATTTCGTATTCGTCGTCAACGATGAGAACTTTTTTTACGGACATGGGTATAATTTCATCCGATCAGGGTAAGTCAGCATTTCTTATTACTTATCGGCAGTCAGGCGCCACTGGAAAAACCGCCCAGATAGAGCGCCAGTATCCTGTCTCCAAAAAGTATCTGGACCTGAGCTGCAAGGGCCAGAAACGGTCCGAAGGGGATCTGGTAGTGGCGTCCTTTTCCGCTGAATATGATGAAGATTATGCCAACAACCGCGCCCACTGCCGAACTCATAAAGATTATGAAAGGAATGGCCTGCCAGCCAAGGAAGGCCCCTATCATGGCCAGAAGTTTTATATCTCCCCCGCCCATGCCCACTTTCTTCGTGACAAGATAGTAGCCCCATGTAACCAGGTAGAGTATGCCTCCCCCTGCAAGTATGCCGAGGAGGGAATCAATCCAGTCGATGCCAGGGAGCAAAAAGGATGCAAGGACGCCTGCAAGTATGCCGGGCAGCGAGATGATGTCAGGGATTATCCTGTGGGCAAGATCAATGAAAGAGACCACGATCAGGCAGCAGGACAGGCCGAACATGATTGCGAATTGGACAGACAGATGAAACTTAAAGAAGAGCAGGACTGCAATTGCCGCAGTGAGCAGTTCAACAAGGGGGTACTGAATGGAGATCTTCGTACCGCAACCGGAGCAGCGGCCCCGCAGGACCAGATAGCTTACCAAGGGGAGGTTTTCGTACCAGCGCAGCCTGTGGCCGCACTTCGGACATGCGGATGGAGGGCTTATGACAGAGCGGTTTTCCGGCAGCCTGAATATGCACACATTCAGGAAGCTGCCTATGCACAGACCCATGAGAAAAACAATGCCTGCTGTTACATGGTCGGGAGGCATGATGATTTGCAGATCGGTCCAGCTCATGTGCATTATCGGGGCAAGAGGGCCGCTTTTTAAGGCCCTGAACTTTCAGGAATGGCCTGGAGTTTCAGTATGCCCTTTTGAACCATGTCCAGGTAATTGCTCCTGATTTTTTCCAGCTGGGGCATCATCTTGAGGAACTCGGCATAAATGGCATAGTAGTCCGATTGCTCCGGGGCAAAACGGACCTGCACGAACTGCATTCCCACCCCCTCGTTCTCCCTTCCGGAATGATGGATATAACCTTTCAGCGCTATTGCTCCGATAACCGGCAATTCCAGCAGAAGGTCTGCAAGGAAGCCTTCTGAAATGGGTTCTGTGGTCTGAACGAAACATCCGTCCAGGGAGATGTTCTTGGTATATCCCCACAGATCGTGTTCGGGGAAAAAGACCTTGAGTTGCACGGGATAACGCTGGGATTTTCGTCTTTCCATAAATGGTCTCCAGTTTTGCTTGTAAAGACTGGCCTGCTGTATGCCAGAGGCCTTTTAATCCTAATCGTCCAAAACAATGATTTACGTGACTATGGGCTTGATGGCTCCGGCCGGACCGTGGCCATATTTTTCTGCATGCCATGCTGCAGGGCTGCTGTTTCTGGACAGGTCATCCTCGAGTGGCCTCAGGAGCGGCAGGGCCCTTTTCTGGCAGATGGTACACCTCGTACCCCCGGAAAGTTTGCCGCAGGGTTCTCCATCTACCTGAAGGTATGCGTCCTGAAAGATTTGGAAGCGGAAAGAATTGTTCGAATCAACGGCCCCCGGCCCCTTTGGCCAGGAAAGCCTTGAAAAAAGGATGCCCGCCAGATAGGAAAGGCAGCTTCTGAACAAGAAGGCATCCAGTACCCCGTCTGAACAGTCCACATCCCTGGCCTGCATGGCTCCGCCTGCGTAGGAGGAGATATTCAGGAAAAGAAGCTGGACGGCCTTTTCCCGCCTGTAAGGAGGCTTGGAACCGGAACTTTCCGGTTGGAAGCAGAACCTGTTCCTGCCGGCAATTCCGGTAAACAACATCCTGAGGCCCGGAATGATATAAAAGAACCTCCTTGCCCTGGCTGGGACCGGGAGGTTTTTCAACCTCTTTTCCATCCGGGCAAAGTCCCGGCAGACCCCTCCGTCGCATCCGATGCCTGCATATGCACAAAACGTCCAGCTTTTCGACCCGGTGCCAGAAGTCACAGACAGTTCCCAGACGTCAAGGAATGACGCCTTGGCCATTTTTATGGCGTGGTACAGGCCGTGGAGCCCCATTTTCTCCCAGCTGAAGTACCAGCCCGTGGCCCTTGCCAGGTCATTGCCTGTTCCCAGCGGGATTAACGCAATGGCGGGAGCAGGGTCCATCTGGCTCAGGCAGGAAATGACCCGGTTTATGGTGCCGTCCCCGCCACAAATTACCACGAGGTCCTTGCCGGTTGCGCAGGAGAAAACCTGTGTTTCAAGCCTGGCAGGATCCGTAAATATGACCTGTCTTGAAACCGCCCCTGGGAGCTGGAAGCGTTCTATCTCCTGGGCGAGTTTTTCCCCGGCACCGGCACCGGATTTCGGGTTTATAAAAAAAAGGCATTCCATTAAACTTGATACCATAAGATATGCTAACTAATTTATAAAGCGAGAAATTTCAGGTTTTCCAGGTTTTGGCTGCAAAACCTGGAACTCCGGCAACAGCAGGAAGCAGAGATGGATAAAAAGGATTTCAGAATACTCGTGGTGGATGATGAAAAATCCCTGGTCATGCTCCTTTCCAGGATCCTTAAAAAGGAGGGCTACCAGGTCCAGGGTGTATACAATGGAGAAGAAGCCCTGGCTGTCATCCCGAAGCTTGAGCCCAATCTGGTGATAACGGATCTCAAGATGCCTGGAATCTCAGGAATCGACCTTATGGAGAAGGCAAAGGTGGAGCACCCTGAAATAGATTTTATAATGCTTACTGCTTATGCCTCGGTGGAAAATGCAGTCGCTGCCATGAAGTGCGGTGCCCTGGATTATCTCACAAAGCCCCTGAGCAACCCGGATGAACTCAGGATAGCCGTGGAGAAGGTGGTGGAGCGCCAGGCCCTCATCAAGACCAATGAGGGATGGGGTCAGCAACTTGATGGAGGCCTTCCTCCCAACAACGTCATATTTGCCGGCATGGAAGGCATATGGAACCAGATCCAGAGGGTGGCAGATACCGAGGCCACTGTACTGCTTCACGGGGAAAGCGGTACTGGCAAAAGCCTTATCGCCAAGGTGATTCACAAGCTCAGCGGCAAGAAGGGGGCCTTCGTTGAGCTCAATTGTGCCGCCATGCCTGAAACCCTGATAGAATCCGAGCTGTTCGGACACGAAAAGGGTGCCTTTACCGGTGCAGTCAAGACCAAGAGGGGAAAGTTCGAAATGGCCCAGGATGGCACGATCTTTCTGGACGAGATAGGAGAAATGCCGCTTTCATCCCAGGCCAAGCTGCTTAGGATCCTTCAGGAAAGGGCTTTTGAGCGGGTAGGTGGTACCGTGACCCTGACAACCAACGCCAGGATTGTGGCAGCCACCAATCGGGACCTCAGGACGAAGATCAGGGAAAAGAGTTTCAGGGAAGACCTTTACTACAGGCTTAATGTCTTTCCTATAGAGCTTATGCCTCTCAGGCGCAGGGCGGAGGCCATCGAGGTCATAAGCAACTACCTGCTGCAGGATATCTCGGCCAGGGTGGGGAAAAAGGTAACCTCATTCCAGGACGTGGCCATGGAAAGGATCAAAAGATATCAATGGCCCGGGAACATAAGGGAACTTTTCAATGCCATTGAGCGTGCAGTCATCCTGGCGGATGATGAACAGACAGAACTTTCCCCGGGGGATTTGGCGTTCCTGGACATGGAGCCGGGGGGAGAGGAAAGCGTCCCGAAAAACGAACAGGAAAAGACGAGGGAGCTTAAAAAATTAGAGGAAATTGAACGCGAGGCCATAGAGAAGACTTTGGAAGAGACCAGGGGTCATAGGAAGAAAGCTGCTGATATCCTTGGAATTTCACTTAGGGCGCTCCAGTACAAGTTAAAAAAATATGCCGAGGGCAAGTAGGTGGCATGTTTGGTGCATATAAAATAACAGAATTTGAACAAAGATGACGAAGCAAGGTTGGCACACAGGTTGCAACATAAAAAATAAACACAGCAAAAACTCCCTATCCCTCCCAACCCTCCTCTCCCCGAAGGCCTTCTGATACCTCCTAGAAGAAGGCCTTCTTTTTTTGTCTTTTTTTCAGCCCCTGACAGTGAAAATGGTCCCGTATACGGCGTTTTCAGGGTCTGGATTGACCAGCGCCCAGAAATCCCCGGGTTTATGCATGTTGGCCTTATCGCATGTGCAAAAAGACGGGCTGGAAATGAAAGTGCAAAATTTGCATTCACGTAAGATGCAAAATTTGCACTTAGCGCAAAAGTTGCACTCATATTGGCAGGGTCATGGAAGCATCGTTTAGAGGGGTGGACAAAAGGTGTTGTGTGGGCTGATATCCTTTGAAAACAGCTAGTTAGTTGCGATTAAAGGTTTTTTGTTCTTCATGTGGCTTTTGCGGCACACTTAATGCAACAGCTGTAAGCAGTATCGCAACCCCATAAACCACAGACAGGGAGAGGATTTAAAAGCCTATGATGAAAGAGACAGTAGCTGTACTAAGCCTCTTTTTGATTCTGCCCGGCCTTGCGGGTTCTGCACAGGCGGGCTCCAACTGCACCGGCTATGATGAAAATACAGAAATTATTGTCTCTGGGACTGTCCTTGAACCTTCTGCCTGTGAATTCCGGGGGCTCAGGTGCTTTACCATGGAGTCCCGCTCCAGGGTCTTCCACGTGGTAACAGCCCCTAACTGGTTCCTGGAAAGGATACATCTCAACCTCCAGCCAGGCACCATAATAAGAGTGGTTGGATCAAAGTTCTACAGTTCCGACGGTTCCCTCTATCTCATGGCAAAGTCCCTTAAAAATATTCCCACGGGAAGGAACATCCAGTTCAGGGATGCTGCTTCCTGCAGGCCGGTGTGGAGCAGGCAGACCATCAAGCGTTCTTCCTGCATGAAGATCTTTTTTCCCGGCCGGAGTCTTTAGAAACATCCCGGCCAAGCCTGCAGAGGACATACGCCGGCAGATCCTGTCCATGCGTGACGGGCTGGGTCAGGATCAGATCAGAACCCTCAGCCGGAAAATCCATAACAACCTTGAAAACCTGGAAGCGTACCGGAGATGTTCCGCTCCGCTCTTTTTTGCATCCTTCAGAAGCGAAGTGGACACCCATGCCATCATCCGCAGGCGGTTGTCCGGGGAAATGGCGGTTTTTCTCCCAAGGACCCTTGTGGAGGAAAAGATGCTCGAGGTCTTTCGCATAAGGTCACTGGAGGATCTGGGGGCGGGTGCCTATGGCATACTGGAACCCATGGAATCCAGGGCGGAAAGAAGTTCTCCTTCGGTACTCGACCTGGTCGTCGTGCCGGGAAGCGTATTCGACCAAAGAGGCGGGAGATACGGTTACGGCGGGGGCTATTACGACAGGTTCCTGGCCAATGAATGCCCCTGTGCAACCAGGGTCGCCCTTGCCTTTTCATTCCAGGTCCGGGATAATATCTCCCTGGAACCACATGACCAGTTGATGGATTACATAATCACGGAAAACGAGATCATCAGGTGCAGTCGGCGCTGATTTCCAAAAGGGATCAGGAGAGGAAATCCGGAAGCAAGATGAGAAAGAACCTGAAATTCGACGATGCCATAAAGGAGCTGGAAAGGATCGTCAAGGAGCTGGAAAGCCGGGATCTGCCTCTTGAAAAGGCCCTTGCCGCCTTTGAGGAAGGCGTGAAGCTTACCCGGCACTGCAACAGGCTCCTGGAGGAGGCTGAACGGAAGGTTAAAGTCCTTACCAGGGACTCCGAGACGGGTAAAATAGTAAAGGAGGCCTGGGAGGAGGAAGGTCAGGGATGAGAGATCTTATGTGTCTGCTCACAGGGCACTAAATCTATTTTGTTACCAGGCACTTGAAGTACAGGGAGTACGCCTGCTTACCCTCCGCCTTGGATCTGTAGCACCCTGTAAGCAGATACATTTCAGACAGTTGTGCAATAATACCTTAAAGAACCCCGTGAGGAGTTATGATCTTATGCGTCCTTGATCCTTATCCAGACCAGTATTGCAAGAAATCCCATGGTCCCTACGGCCGAGGCAATCAGGAACCAGTCCAGGTGCTGGTAGAAGGACAGGATCACCACAAGGTAGATAAAGTCCCTTCTTGACAGGTAATCGGCTATTCTTACCAGCCTGGCCTTTTTGCCAGATGTGGACACCGAGGTGTAAAGCGGCCCTTCATCGGTCTTTTTTCTCATGGTGGAGATGTATACCAGAAGGGCGCAAAGGATGGTCCCTGCAACTGCAATAGCCGAAAGGAAAAGCGGCACCACCGACCCGGAATACTTCCACCATTCCATCCCGATGGCTGCAAAGACAGCGGCATGAACGATATTGTCTCCCCAGAAGTCGAGTATTCCACCCAACCTGCTTTCCATGAACTTGATCCTGGCTATTTCTCCATCGCATCCGTCCACGATGGAATGAAGCAGAAAGAGCAGAGAGCCCAGGACCTGCCAAAACCCCCTGTGAATGCTTATGAACCAGGCACCCAGAAGGCCGATGAGGATGCTGATAACCGTGATCTGGTTGGGCGTTACCGGGGTATTTACCAGCCTCCTTGAAATGGCAATGGAAATGGGCCGTTCCACAAATCTGGACATGAAGCCTTCCGTGTCCTTGATCAGGCCCCGAAAAAGCTGTTTTTCAACCCTGTGCCTGTTCTCCGGCCTGGTAAGATCGAAGATTTGGCCTGCTTCACAGCGAAGAGGCCGCCTTTTCAGGAATGTTTTCAGGAAATCCAGTAACCTGAAATAGCCGTTTTCCTCGAATGCCTTTTGAAGTTCAAATCCGGTGGCTGATGGAAGAAATACAAATATTCCCGGCAGTTCCAGGACTTCATGTTCTTCAAGCTTTATCTCCTTGAGCCAGGCAAGGCAGCTTATGTCGGGGAGCATGCCGGGTTGAACCACTATGCAGCGTTTCAGGCCCTGCCCGTCTGTAGTGGAAAAATCTCCCGGGAGGCAACTTTCCAGGCCCTGCAGCTTGGAGTGTTCGCCTTCGGCATCCATGACCAGGCATGTACGGTTTATTCCGGCCTTCCTGGCATGATGATAAAGCCTCTGGGCCAGGCTAAGGCCAGCGACCTTCTGGGCCAAAAGCTCTTCCCGTCCTTTTGCTGGAACCAGGAGAAGACTGGACAAAAAAATATCCCTCTC
>Ga0256914_1002254_pt1 | contig 16307 bp, 13 predicted proteins | sample HulkmetaG_FD_191571 | JGI IMG/M metagenome (GOLD analysis project Ga0256914, IMG submission 191571) | Hydrothermal chimney microbial communities from Main Endeavour vent field at the Juan de Fuca Ridge, Pacific Ocean - Hulk | ecosystem: Environmental > Aquatic > Marine > Hydrothermal vents ... | reverse complement strand
CCATCGTAATGTTTACATAAAATTCGTAAACATCGTAACTGAATCTGTTTTGTTTGATGTAGTCGATTAGATTTACACAAAAACCTTCCGCTCTTTTTGACGAGAAATCTTTCGAGTCGATTAAGATGGCGTATTTACCGTTTGAGAGATGATAAATCGTAAAATCCGGTAAAACGGCACTAAAGCTTTTTAGAGTGTCCAAAAATATTTTATCAAGTTTCTCCACAATGTCGCTTCCGAAAAAGTTTTCGTTTAGTGTGTAGTTATCCATATGGAGTAAAAAGAGACCGTATTCATCGCTGTGAGCGTTTGTATTGTCATGAAGCTCTTTAAGAAGTGATAGTTTATTAGGATAACCGCTTACCGAGTCGATAGAAGCTAAAACATACTTCTTGTTAAGTCTTGAAGTCTCTATGTAGGACTTGCATCTGGTTTTGAGCTCGAGTTTGTCGAATGATTTGTTGATAAAGTCGCTGACTCCGCACTCGAGAGCTTTTATCTTATCCTCTTTTTTGTCAAGTGAGGTTATCATCAAAATGGGGATTCTTTGGATGGATTCTATTTTTCTGATCTCTTTTGTCGCATCAAAACCGTCCATTATCGGCATCATAGCGTCCATCAGTATGATTTCCGGTTCATGTTCTATGGCCGATTCAATCGCCTCTTTGCCGTTACTCGCTTCAAGAAAAGTATAACCGGTATCTTTGAGAGCGATTTTGATCGTCATTCTGTTGACGGCGATGTCGTCAACTATTAAAACTTTGGCACTCATAACAGACACTCTTCCTCTTTCAACGAATTTAATTGTGTCTCAAGCAGAGAATAGATTCTTTTGTAGTTGATATCCAATTTATCTTTTGCCGCATCTTCAAGCTCTTTTGAGATATTGAAGATATCATCTAACATAAGGTTCGCCGCACTTCCTTTTAAAGAGTGAGCCTCTTGTTTTATCGATTCAAAATCTTTTGCATTTATCGCATCTTCAAGAGATTGCATACTTAAAGATGCGGTTTCCAAGAACATCTCCAAAAGCATTTGAACCTCTTGCATCTCAAATCCAAGCTGTCGGGCAATTTTTTCAAGATTTATCATACTATCTCCTTCGTCGGTTTTAAAAATTGTGTAAAGACTTCGAGTAATTTTTCTTTGTTTACAGGTTTTGTGAGGTATTCGTCCATTCCGGCTTCTATAAACCTCTCTCTGTCGCCTTTAAGGGCGTTTGCCGTTAGCGCTATTATCGGCGTGTGTTGTCGTTTTTGCTCTTTTTCTATCTCCAAAATGATCTTTGTCGCTTCTATACCGTTTAGATTCGGCATGTTCTCATCCATCAAAATAAGATCGTAGTAATTATTTTTAAACGCTTCTACTGCTTCGTTTCCGTCGTTTGCGATATCGAAAATCAAACCGAATTTCTTCAAGATCAGACTCATAAACATCTGATTCGCTTTATTGTCCTCAACAAGAAGGATTCGTCTGCCGCTGATTTGACGGGCTGAGTCGTTGCTTCTTTTTACCTTTTTCTTATATACTCCGACTTCCACGGGAATGCTAAAATAGAACCTGCTACCGTGTCCCGGTTTACTCTCTATCTTCAACTCTCCGCCGAGCATTTTTACAAGTCTCGAACTTATCGTAAGTCCAAGACCCGTACCGCCGAATTTTCTAGTTGTCGAACTCTCCGCTTGAGAAAAAGCTTTGAAGATATCTTTTTGTTTATCTTCCGCTATTCCGATACCGTTATCTTTTACGCTTACATTGAGATGTCCGTTTTTATATCCGATTATCAATTCCACGCGACCGTTTCTGGGTGTGAATTTTATCGCGTTTGAGAGGAGGTTCGCTATGACCTGTTTTATTCTAAGCGGATCGCTAATTAGAGCTTTAGGAATATCTTTATCCATTTTAAAAGTAAGAGAGACGCTCTTTTCGGACGCTTTTGCTCTAAATAGATCCGCTAGAGTGTTCAACTCCTCATGAGTGTTAAAATCTATCTTCTCTATTTGAAGATTGTTGCTTTCGATTTTACTGAAGTCGAGTATATCGTTGATGATTCCAAGAAGCGTGTTCGATGAGTTTTGAATCGTACTGATGTAGCGAAGTTTTTCCGGATCGGACTCTTTTTCACGAAGAAGATCTATAAATCCTAAAATCGCGTTTAACGGTGTTCTGATTTCATGAGACATATTCGCAAGGAAGTCGGATTTGGCTTTGCTTGCCATTTTTGCCTTAACGGCCATTTTTTGTGCCTGTATGTTCGCCGATTCTATCTTGTCGCTGTTGCTTAAAATCTGTTTACTTATCAGATTGCTTAAATAGAGCAAAGAGCCTATGACGAAGATAATCGCAAGCAGTTCATAACCGATATATTTCTCCTTTTTAAGAGTGATTTCATCTTTATAACGCTCTATTTGATAGATGGTCTGGTTTAGCATGTTGTTGTTGTTTGTCTGCATGCGTTTGATCAGATGATTGAATTTTTTCGTAAATTCAGGATTGTTGAGGTTCTCTTTTATATCTTGGGATTTTAAACTCTTTTGTAACTGAACGAGATCTTGTTTTATTTTCATAAGCGCTAGAGTGTTAAAGCTGTCATACTGTATGCTGTAAAGTTCCGGTTTATACTCTATGGTTTGAAGTGTGGGAAGTTCAAGCTCTCCACCGTTTTTTAGAATATCGAGATATTTGACTATCGTTTTGAGTTTTTTTTGCATCTTATCTTTGAAATATCGATCGTTTGCGTTCTCTTTTACGAAAATTAGATCGGAGATATTCTCTCTAACGCTTGAAAGCGTACCGGCGATCTTCTCTTCAATCAATTTTTTAGTTTCGAGATTTTTAGTTTGATAATCGAGATCTTCGATCATGTTGGTAAAAATATAATTCAACGCTCCGATAATGAAAATGCCGCCGACAAAAAGGCGAAATAGAGATTGCAGATCTTTATAAGTCCTGTTTTGATAAGTGTTACCCATCTAAATAATCCTAAGATTTTATTTAAAATATTTGACTTTTATCTTCTTAGAGAAAAAGTAATATAAACTAAATCGACACTTTTATAAAAAATTGAAGTTTTATGTCATGATAAATATTATTAACTAAGATGATCATCGGTATGATTGCGTTCGCTCGAATGAGCCTAAGCTCATCGAGCGATTTGTTTATTGTAGCTGTTGTTGAATATGGTTTTTGACGATATCGGCTCGTTTATTTGCGAAATCTTTAAGCTTTTGTACCTCTTTTAGCCAATCTTCCTCACTGTTTACCGCATAGCTGTATTGTCCGTCGGTTTGCCATCTTTGTATGTGTCGTTGCATATACGGTTTTATTTTGGAACTCATCGTATCTATGATATGGGTGATTCTTTGGGGTGCGAAAGTCGTATCTAGTTTCGAAATGAAACGCTCTGTAAATTTGCTTTTGAAATTGCGATTTTCAAGAAGTTTTCTAAAGAGCAGGGTTGACCATTGCGGATTTGGCCAGATATCTCCGTTTGTTGCCGTCGCGGCTTTCAGCGCGTCGTACTCTACGCCCCAATCCGACGAACAAGCGAATCCAAAATCCATATCATGTAAAACCCACCGCCATTTGCCGCCGCCCTTTTTTGGTTTCCAGTAAACCAGATTCGTACCCGGCCAGTCCGCGTTCGCGCTGTAAATATTGGTGATCATATAGTCTATGTAGTTATCTATATCGATTTTCGAGGCGACAAAGTTGTAGTTTTCATCGGATTGCAAAGAGTTGTTCTGTAAAAAATCGACCAACTCGTCGTAGTCGCTGGAGCTTCCCTCTTTGACGATACGGTCGTCGATGAGTAAATTGACCTTCTTCTTTTCGAAGTTTTCTTCGAAATACTCTTTGCCCATCTTTTCACGCAAACTGTAAACTCCCCAAAAATCGCCGTTTATAAAGAGTAGGGCGGGGCGGTAGGCTTCGTATTGTACATTTAACTCATCTTTTACGATATACTGCTCAAGAGCGTCTCTTATGTGGGTTTTGATAAAATCCTGTCCGCCGTTTCTAAGTTTTAATCTCTCATATTTTTTAATCGGTTTATCTTTAAAAATAGCGTAAGAGAATTTATCTTTGCCGTATTTGTCGTCGGCTTTGAGCTGAAAAGATTTTTGCGGATAGATTCTTGAACACTCGCCGGCGACTTTGAGTCCGATATCTTGAGAGAGCACGACGGTGTCGTTGCTTTCAAATAGCGTCAAGTGAGCGGGTCTCTCCCATTTTTGTGCGTAGTTCGCTTTTGGCGGTATATTTTCTTCGCCGCAATCTTTGATCTTTTTACCGTTGGTTCCGACGGTATATATGCCTATCGTATCGTCGTTTAAATATTTTTCGTCTATCGCGATACTAACTACAGGGATATCGATTCGTTCGCCTATTATGTAGCTTTTGGTGACGACTTCACTTTTAAATTTACCGTTTATAACGCTTATGGCTCGAACGGAGGTACTTTTGTCGATGGTGATCGCATCGGTATAGATCGGGGAGGAGAGAGTGGGAGTCGAACCGTTTGTCGTATAACGGATCGTGCCGTTTTGCGGTGAGGATATGGTTAAAGTGACGGGCTGATCGTAAAATCCCTCCTTAAGAGAGAAATTCGGTTTTTGCGCTAAAATAGCGCTTTCGTACCCTTTTTCATTTTTATAGCCGGCGGTTGGATTCATATAGTATAGTTTATCGTCGATAGCCGATACGGAGATATCGGGGCGCTGTTTCAAATACTCGAAACCGTCGATGAGATTTTTATCTTTATCAAAAAGCGCTACCGCTTCGCCGCCCATTTTCAGTTTGAAATTGGTATGTAAGGCTTTTTTACTTTTGTCTTTTTCATCCGCCCAAACGAGTAGATAATCAAAAGCTTTTATGATCGTGCCGTTTGGAAATGTCCACTTGGGTTTGTTTAGTTTGTCGCTTAAACTATATCCGCTTATATCGACGCTCGTGTCGTTTGGGTTGTAAAGCTCTATCCAATCCGAAAAGTTATAATAGTCCGGATCGACCAATGTATTCGCATTTGCCGCCATGATCTCGTTTATGCGAATATGACTCTTTTGGATAGGGCTTTTCAAGTTATATAACGGTATATCTCCTTTTGGTATGAAAGCGGTATCGTTCCATAGATCGTTGTTGGTTTCGACTCCTATGCGGATTTTTTGCGATAGGAATGAAAACGAACTTTTGGGTATGGCGATATCCAAGATATCTTTTTCACTCTTGTGTCTTCTTCTTTCAACGCTTGAGATCTTTTCCCATCCCCATCCGTTAGATCCGGTATATATATAAAGATTTGAATCTTCTATGAGATAGTCGCGACCGAAATTATTCCAACTGTTGCTGACATAACCTGTGGAGGGGTTGTTGTCGCTATCTATATAGACTTGAATATGCTTTTTGCGCTCGTTTTGTTCTATATGTAGATAAAGCATTTTATCCGTATCGAATACTTTGACTATTTTATCTTCGTTTGTAGTGTATGGTTTTACGCTATCCCAGTCTATAGCGTTTTTATCGCTGTAGAGGGATTTCGAACCGTCTATCGGGCTTTTTACTTTAGGATGCCATTTGTCGTCCAGTGCTTGTGCGTTGACGCCGAAGACGACATTTAAGTTTTTTAAATCTTTTCGTTTTATAGATACGGTATCTCGAACTTGAGGTTTTATCGCACTTTTTAGTTTCGCAATCTCTTGCCATTTCCACTCTTTGGGATCTAAAGATTTGTAAAGATAGCCGTTTTCCACCATATATTCCGCACCGCCTTCGTCGAGGTTGCCGGTTTTGGCGTTGTTGTCGGTGTCTATAAAAAATTGAACATTTTGGGTTTGATTTTCGTAAGTAAAATCCAAGTAGATATTTGCATCGTCAATGTGGATTTTCAAACCTTCATGATTGTCATATTCCCATTCGATCTTATCGGGATCAAAATCGTATTGTTGAGTATTTTTGCTATATTTTCCGATATGTTGTACCGGCGCATACTCATCCGGAGTCATATGTGGCGCCGTATCGCTCTTTTTGGGTTGGGTTGAATTTCCGCAAGCGGTAAAATTTATACCGACAACTAACAAGAGGGAAATTGTCGCCAAATATCTCTTTTTTTTCATTTACGATCCTTTTAACTATTTATAGCATATCGGTATTTTTAACGATATCTTTACTTTATGTATATATTAATGCCTGCTTATTTACGAATCGATCGCAAAGTTTCATTTTTCGCTGCTCAAATATAAGGCAGCTGCATAATAATAATCAACTCTACTGCTTAAAAATTAATCAGTTCAACTGGTGATTTATTGACCTAGATCAACTATTTTTTTATACCGGATAATAAAATCATGTAGTGTAAAAATCATTTTAAAGGAGAGAATATGGCAGATTCAATTGATGTGTTGGCAACACTGAAATTAGTCTATACGATTTATGCTCTGGCAGTCATCTCACTGATCGCCTGGTATGCATATAGAATTACGCAAAAGGGAGAGCCAAGACCCGCAAGAAAATGGATATTTTGGGTATATGTATCCACTTTGGTTACGGTTGGAACCGGATTGCACTTTTTGACCTATCATACCGTACCTTGGGTTCCGATGGATCTTGATCGTGCGAATATAGAAGCGGAAAAAACTTTTCACATAGTTTACAAAGATCATGAAATTATCTTACCGGAAAAACCTATGAAAGTTCCGTGCGGGAAATATGTGATTTTTGATGCGGTGAGTGAAGATTTAACTTATGGCTTTGGGATATTCAGGCAAAACAACACGATGGTCGCACAGATGCAAGTCGTGCCTAACAGTAGAAATGATCTTATGTGGATATTTCATAAAAACGGAACATACAAAGTACGCTCCACCGAATATTCGGGTCCAAAAGGCGCCAATATGATCATTGAGGATGCGATTGTTGTAAGCGGATGCGAGCAAGATGATATACATGCTATCAAAGGAGGAAAATAATGGGTTTTGCAGATACGCTGATAAACGGAAATGAAGGCGGTCTTAACGCCGATAAGATGACGCCTTTGCAAAAGATTGCGATGAGATTTGTCGTAATAGGACTGCTCTATTACGGTCTGGCGGCACTTGAAGGTATGCTGATGAGAGCTTTTGAGATAAAACCTCTGCCTTTTATTGATGAAAATCACTTTTTTTCTATTATGACGGTTCATCCTATGGTCGGAATTTTCGGATCTTCGTACATGATAGTTTTCGGAGCGTTTTTATTTTTGACTCCTTACTTGATGAAAAAACCTATTTACAGTCTTAAAATGGCGAATCTTTCTTGGATGACGATTGGAGGCGGTACATTCATAATGTGGTTAGCCGGATTTTTATTCTCTTACGCACCTTTATATACTCTATATTGGCCGCTTCCAGCGGATATGGAACAGTTTTCCGCTATCGGCGGTATCGTATATATTATAGGTGTGGTAGGTATTATGGTCGGAACATTCGCTTATACTTACAATGTATTTAAAACGATAATCTATACGCCCGAAGGTTGGGAAAAACAGCCCTCCGGCGCACTTTTGAAGTCGGCTTTGGGTATTACGGGATTAATGAATTTTTTCAAGAGAAAAAAAGAGGAGCATTTGGTTCCGTTGCCTATTGCGGCTATTGCCAGAGGTACTATAGATGTAGGATTGAATGCCATCGTGATTATGAGTGCCGGTTTACTTATTTTGATCTATCTTGTCGGTAACGGAGTTTTCGCAGCGGCACTACAGGGAACTTGGGTCGATGCTTTATTGTATAAAAATATTTTTTGGTGGGGACTCGATCTTGTAGCCGACGGTCTTGTTCTGGTTTTTGTCGCAGGTACTTGGTATTTGCTCGCTATGATCATAACGGGGAAAGATCTTTTTATGCAAAATGTAGCACGTGCGGCATTGTTCCTCGAAATGGTCGTCTCATGGACCGTTTGGTCTCACCATCTTATGAGTGATCAAGGTCAGTCGAACTTTTTAAAAGTACTTTCAGGCGAAGTTGTAACCGCGTTTGAACTTGTAACGCAAGGTCTTGCGGTATATATCGTTCTTACTACGCTTTATAAAGCAAAACCTATCAAGATGACTAACGAATTGAAATTTTTACTTGGCGGTATTTTAGGTTTTATGCTTGCCGTACCAGCCGGTATTATACAAGCCGATCTGGGTATGAACAGGGTTTTGCATAATACACAGTGGATTATCGGTAATCATGTTCATGTCGCTGTTCTTGTCGGTCTTACTATGACATTATATAGTGCCATTTATGTGCTTTTCCCGATTTTGACAAACGGTGTGAAGCTTTATTCGCAAAAATTGGCGAATATTCATTTCTGGTTGCATCTGGTAGGCGGTATCGCAATGGGAGCTTTTATGGGAATGGCCGGTATCGATGGAATGCTTAGAAGAGCGGTTTATTATAACGGTGAATACAATACATATATGATACTTGCCGGAATCTGCGGCTTGATGATACTTGTAGCGTTTGTAATATTTCTATACAACATCATCATGAGTATCGGTATCAAAGGTTTACTCGGTATTTACGCTCCGTCGAAAATTGATACGAACGAATGTCTTGTAGAGGAGAAAAAATAATGAAATATTTTATGATTGTCGCACTTTTAATAGCTGTTGCGGTTGTCGCTCTTTTTGTAATAGAAAAGAGTGACGCTCTTCTTCTATTGGCGATAGTAACAATTATCGCCGGATTTTGGTATGCTGTTTTTCAGATCCCAAAAGAGGAAGATAAAAACTTGTAACTTTTTACTATACGAAAGAGAAAACTCTTTCGTATAGCGTCTAATGAGTTTAAATTCAATATCTCTTTCGGATTGAGGATATCGCTTTTTTTTCAAAGCATATTTTTAAGGTTTTTGTCCTTGGTCTTTTCATAAAGAATCTTGTTTTTCACATTCACAAGCATCGGGATCCGCGTCGTTAGCCAGGTATCTTCGTTTTATTTGTGAAGCGCTGCTGCCGCTGAAGTTCGTATTGGCGCCTTCTAACACTACATCTTTGAAGGCTACATCCTCATACTGAGTCGTATATGTGTTGATAATTCCGTCATCGCCGAAGTGGCTGATCTTTGCGTTTGCAAAAGTTCCTAGAACATAGCTATCTTTTAAGTAAAGTGCGCCTTCGACGGAGCCCGGAGCCGTTTTGATATTGAAGTGATTTATTAAAACTTCCGTATATGGCGCTCTAAGTCCGCTTGAGATCTCTATTGCGGCTTCGGCCGGTTCGATTTGTGTGATGTTCAACTCCTCTATGGTTCCGCTGTATCCGGCGCTTATGTCGAGTGAATCCCCTTTTGCGTTTACTATTTTTACATATCTGGGGTTGACAGTTCCTCCTATGATTTTCATACCGTCTTGTATCGAGTTTTCCACTTTGATATGTTCAACGGTTGTAGCCGCCGTGACGGCACCTAAAACGAAACTGCCGTCTTTTATATTTAAATATTTGATTATACCGCTGCTTTGCGCGTTATAGTCGTCATTTTTGTTTGCGTATTTTATACCGTCAAATGAAAGTTCGCCATGATTTGTCTTTGCGTTTGCAAGGATTATGAAGTCGAGTGATTTAAATACGATTGGGTTTTGTTTATCTCCTCGTGCATCTATCGTCGAATCTTTTGCTATAAGAAGATAGCCGTTGTCTATAGAGGTGAAAACGGTTGCTTTATCTATTAGGATATTTACCCCTTTTGCTACAACTTTTCCCTGAATCTCATACTCGCCGAAAGAGTTGAATTTCAGGTTTTTCGTTATGTTGCCGCTTAATATCCTCGGAGCCTCTTCGTATGAAATTCGAGAGTTATCCACCACCGTTTTGCTGTTGCCGCCGCATCCGTAAAGTAGGGTTATTATAGTAAGCGGTATTAGATACTTCATCGTTTAAAACCCGTATTTTGCGCCGAGACTATAATAAACGGCGTCAAGATGATCCGGTTGGTTATAATAATTTAAGCTTGCGTTTAGCGATATCTTCTCATTTATCTTGTAGTTCGCGCCTATTTTATAATTTTGAGAAGAGAAGTCGCTCAATCGTCTGTCGCTTGAGGCATATTTTTGATTTGTAAAATAATCTTTTCTACCGCTGTAAAATTTCGCTTCACTCTGTTGATAGTACCTAAAAGCGATCGAGTATGTCAGTTTGTATGTAAATTCATAATTTAACTCACTACTTAAGGTATGAGATGTGATATCCCAATCATCATGATAAATACGATACGACGATATGGATGAAGTTTTGTCATCGATAGCTTTTGAGTATGAAAATAGTGCACCGTAGCCTCTTCTTGTATCCGGTTTATTCTCTTGCGTGATTTTCGGATCGGTGTAATAGTCTCTAACGACTCTCATATACGGGTTACTCAGATATCCGTCTTCATCACTGAAAAAAACCGAAGCTTTCGCTTGTGAGGTTTTGTCGATAATCTGTGTAAATCCAAGTTCCGCGTTTATAACATTTAAATCCATTTTTTCACTTGCACCGCTATCGGCGTCACACTCGTTTGTTCCCAAAAAACAATAAACGGCGACATCGTTTTTTTGGTAAGATGTTCCAAAAGAGACAGATCGGTTTTTACTCTCGTCAAGATAGTGCAGATACTCCGCTGAGACTTCATAGGAGGTATAGTCGTACTCATGAGAGTAATTCAATCCCACAACAAGCTCGTCCCTGGATTCGAACCGTTTGGTCAAGGCCGCACTGACGGCTTTTCTTTTATCTTCGTATTTGACATCGCCGTATTTTATATCTTCTTTAAATATAACGCCCTCTGGTACGGAAGCGGACGCTCCGCTTGATGCGTCATAATATATAGGGCTTGCACCGCTTACGCTATCAAACGCAAAAGATATATTCAGGGCATAATCGGCTCCGAAATCTTTATTTATCTCGATTTGGGGTTTGTGGATCGTCGTTCTACCGCTATCTTCGTCGTATCCTACATACTGGACGCTTACATAATCTTCAGCCGCGAGTGAGCAGGCGCAAAGAAGCGCACATGAGAGAGTCGATAGTTTTAGTTGCATCCGCAACCTCCTCCGGCAACTCCTCCGCCGCCTTTTGTCGCTTCTTTGGAGAAGTAGAGATGATTTACGAATTTTTTAAACAGCGTGTTTTTGCCGCCTTCTTTCATGCTCTCTTTCGCCAAGGTACCTTTCTCCCATGATTTAACATTTTTAACGGCACATCCGCTAAATAAAAACAGTGTTGATAAAAGCATAACGATCTTCATTGTAAGCCTTTTAATTTTTCAAAAAGTATTTTGTCGATATTGTCTTTCGCGCCGATGACGGAATCGGCGATTTTGTTCTCTTTTATGATGTAAATAGCCGGCATACCGACCGGATCGAACTCTTTTACGATCTTGTTTTTCGGATCGTTGATCGTTTTGAATGTTATTTTCGTTTTTTTGATAAAAGCTTCCCCTTTTCTAATGTCTTCGTCAACACCGACACCGATGATCTCTATCTTGTTTTTGTCAATTTTATCATTGACTCTTAAAAGATAGGGCATCTCTTTTTCACACGACGGACACCATGACGCAAAAAAGTCTATTATATATATTTTACTCTCATTCAAATCCAGAATATTTCGGATATCCGGGCTTATTTCATCGCCGCTTTTATATGCGAAAAGAGTTGATAAAAAGAGTATGATCGAAATTAAAAACCGCATAGGTCTCCTTCTTTGTAGTTTTAGGGTGAGGAAAATCCTCACCGCCTTTAGTCGAATTTAGAATTTTTCTCCGTTTGCTCTATGGTGATGACATTTGGTGCGTCATGTTTTAGATTTCCCCTTCTACCGTGACAAAAGTCACAGTTGAAAAATTCCGCACCTTTGTGGGAGTATTCGTTAGATCTGGTTATCTTGTTCCCTTCACCGTCAACGACGATTGCCGTAAAATCTTTGCCGACAAGCTTTTCAAGCGGAATATTGAAGTTCTCTCCCATTCCTTTTCTGATTTTTGCCATTTCGAAACTGCCGTCTTCAAACTCAAATCTTATATTGTAGCCTTTCGTGCCGTCGATATCTTTCGTACCGTTGACATCTTTATAGATCTTTCCGCCGGCAAAGCTGTGACAAACAAAGCAGTATCTTCCGTGACAATGTTTTCTATGTCCGTTTATTTCGCTTAGAGGAGGTTCCGGTTCGTCGGTGATGTTTTTAAGACTGTTTTCTCTGTTTAGATTCATCAAAAATGCGTTACCTTTATGATTTAGATCGTTTTTGGCATAGATGATGATATCTCCTTGGCTATCGATCAATTCCTTCGCATATGCGCTATTGTGGATAAATGTCTGGAAATTGTATGTAGAAACGCTTCCTAGCGAAATTCCGTTTTGAGTCGGGTGTTTGGGATCTATCGCTTTTAGTACGCCTCCTGCGTAATTATCCGTTTCGTCAACTCTTATGTAAGCATAGGGCGTATATGGATAAGATGAGGTGAAATTGAGTTTACCGTTTTTTGCGGCCGTGACCGCAGCCCAGAAGCTATTTTCTATACATTCGTTTTTCTCTCCTTCCAATATACAGGCTCTAAAAGTCACTCTACCACTATTTTTATTGACGCTGTATAGATTATAAAGATAGTGATTTCCCGCGACCATATTGAAAGGATATTTTTGTCCTTTGGTTTTTGTCGTTACGGAGATTTCGACGGAGTTTTTACTACTACCGTCTTTTTTTACGGCATGCATCTGCTCATCGTCACCGTATATGACCATAGTATCGGTGAACGCCTGAAATCTTTGTGCTAAACCGTCCGAGGATATCTGTTTGAGTTCTTTCGTATCGATATCGTATCTTGAGATATTGCCGTCTTTTATATAATATATACTATTTCCGTTTAATGCATAAGGACTTCCGTGTCCGACTTTTTTGGGTAGGACGAGATCGGCGATTTGTGTAAAGGTGTTGTCTTGTTTGTTTAAAATATAAGGCTTGTTATCTATAGACAAAATACTTTTTGCGGTACCCGCGATATCACCTAGAAACAGCGGTTTTGATTCGACGGTCGCTATATCCGTACATGCGGACATATCCGTCGTGCAGTTTTGAATTTTTTTGTCTCCACCCCCGGAAGCGTTTGAGTCATATACGATATAGCCGTTAACCGCCTTTGCGAAAGAGGGATACGATAGTGTTATAAAACTTTTTCCTTCAAACGGTAACGGAGCATCGTTTGGACCCATATCCGGAGTTATTAAAACGGTTTTATTATTATCTTTTACTATCAAATACTGTTTTGTACCTAAATAGTTTACTTTCGTATATCCGAAGGCTCCTCTTCTTCCGGTACCTTCGGTATCGGTTGCCGTGGAGTTTCTCACCTCCACGGGAGCGGATCCGTCTTTAATCAACGATACCTTGTATGGGTTATTATCCGAGACATAGCTTAAAGTTTCGGCATACAGATCTTTGTAGCTGTTGTCGCTTGCGTTGTATTCACCGATTGTCGTAGTTAAAACGGGATATCTAATATCGAGATTCTCTTTTAGCGGGATAGTCGTTAAGCCGTTAATCAATTTGATATTTTTTATACTACCTAGTGATCTGTGGTTGGTTTCACCGTAAAACAGATGACTTTGAGTTCCGCTTTGAGGTGTTAGTTTTACGACAACTCCGTAATCAACGATCTTTTCATTGTCGTCGGTATCACCGCCGCCTCCGCAACCCGTAAAAATAAGTGCCGTTGCAAGTGCGAACGACGCACTCAATCTATTTTTTAACATTATCTCTGCTCCTTTATTTTTGAGATTCGTAAAATTATCAAATATCTGTTAATTTTTTGTTAAAAAATAGTTGACAAAAGCGGTATATATACTTGAAAATTGATGAGTAACGCAAGAAGAGGTATTAAGGTCTTAATATATTTCCGACTCCCACTCCGACATTTATGCCGCCGACATTTATGGTCTTGCTAGCGCCGATATTCGCATACGGTGTGCTTACACAGCCGCTAAAAGTTATGATGACAAGTAGCAAATAGAGATATTTCATTTCTTCCCCTTTAACACGATATAGCGATATATTATCAAAAAATAGTGAAATTATTGTCGCTTATCGTAAAAATCTTTTTTAAATTTTAAAAATTGTTTCTCTTTTATCGCTTTACGCATATCTCTCATGAGGTTTATATAGTAGTGTAGATTATGGATGCTGGCTAGTCTGAAATATGTCAGCTCTTTTGCGCGAAAAAGGTGGTTTAGATAACCTCTGGAGTAATTTTTACAAGTATAGCATGAACACTCCGGATCAAGAGGGTCGTCATCTAGTTTGAACTTCGCGGCTTTGATGTTTATCTTCCCAAAAGATGTGAATATGGTCGCGTTTCTAGCGTTTCTTGTCGGCATAACGCAGTCGAACATATCGACACCTCTTTGTACATTTTCAACGAGATCTTCGGGAGTTCCCACGCCCATCAGGTATCTCGGTTTATTTTGGGGCATAAAAGCGGTCGTGAATTCGACCGTATCGTACATAGCCTTCGTCTCTTCGCCGACGCTAAGCCCCCCTATGGCAAATCCGTCAAAATCCATACTACAAAGTGAAACGGCGCTTATCTTTCTGAACTCTTCGCTTATACCGCCTTGAATGATGGCAAATATGTTTTGATCGATTCCTATACCGTTTTTTTGATTGTCGCGGTGATATTTTATAGACTCTTCAGCCCATTTGGAAGTTCGGTCTATGGAAAGGCGGATTCGCTCTTTTGAAGCCGGAAGAGCTATGAGATCGTCGAGAATCATCATGATATCCGAGCCTAGGTTGTTTTGAATATCTATCACCTTTTGCGGTGTGAAGTAGTGCATAGAGCCGTCGATATGACTTTTGAACGTTATGCCGTTTTCATCTTGAGAAGCGTTTTTGCTGAGTGAAAAAGCTTGAAAACCTCCGCTATCGGTTAAAAAACTTTTCGTATATCCGCTGAACTCTCTAAGTGAACCGAAATGTTTGATTATTTCATCTGTGGGACGAAGATAGAGATGGTAAGTGTTTGCGAGGATAATTTCCGTTTTTAGAGTATGAAGCATATCGAAAGCGTCAAGCGCTTTGACGCTTCCAACGGTACCCACCGGCATAAATACCGGCGTTTGGATGGTACTGTGAGCGGTTTCTATCGTGCACGCTCTGGCGTTTTCGTCGGTGTGGTCTATGCGAAAGTGCATACTCCTTTAATCGACTTCACCGATGATTCTGGCATTGATAGGTTGAACCGGGCGGTTGTTCGCATGACCTAGTACATCAGCTATCGCCTTTATCTGCTCTTTTGATGCGGTTACGGGCTTTTTAAATACCGCCCAGATGACACCTTCGCTACAAGGAGGTGTAGTAAGAGAGCCTGTAAATCTGTAGTAATCTTTCTCTTTCGGTAAAAGTCCGTTGCTATCGGCTACGCTTTTTAGTTTATTTTTCTCACCGGTTTTGTGCGGAAGAACTTCGATAAGTTTCGCAAGTTCACCATTTTCTTTACCTTCAACGAACATTAAACCCAAAACCGCAAGATTTCCGTCTTTGTCCGCATGAACGAAGTGAGCTTCCATCGGGAAAGATTTTCCGTCGATCGTATTTTCGCTGGGATTATGAAAGTGAAACTGTTTTAGTTCGAATACATGACCGTCAACATCGATAGAGCTTCCTGCGGCATAATTCACCTGAATGGCATGACCGTTGAAAAGAACCTCTTCTCCACCTGCTTTATGGTTGATTTTAAGCGGTTTTTTCTCTACTTCATAGGCACTTGTAATGTTGATAGGGGATTGGTTTTTACCCTCTTTACACATAAAATATTCACTTTTAAGATTTCCCCAATTAAGCGGTCCTGCATCGCCTTGGTATCCCCAGTGAACCGAAGAGCCTTTGGCATGCGCTCCATGATCGTGGCTATCTTTTGCATTTGCAGTCGTCAGTAGCAGTGCGGTTGTAATCGTAGATAATAAAATTTTATACATATGATTTATCTCCTTATAGTTTTAAAATAGAAAAAAATTATATCAAAGCGATACTTATACATTGCATATGCTATAATCTTTCAATGAACAATTTAAACCGGATCATAAAAACTCTTGAAAAAAACAATCTTTTCTTAACGGGCGGGGCGGGTACCGGAAAGAGTTATCTTATCAAAGAGTTGATAGATCATTATAAAAAAGAGTATCAAGGAGTTGTTGCTTTGGGCTCGACGGGAATTTCCGCCGTAAATGTAGGAGGACAGACGATACACAGTTTTTTCGTATTCGGCATTTGCTCCAACCTTCAAGAACTTTCCAAAAACGATCGTTACAACAAAAGTAGAATA
>Ga0256914_1002253_pt1 | contig 16309 bp, 22 predicted proteins | sample HulkmetaG_FD_191571 | JGI IMG/M metagenome (GOLD analysis project Ga0256914, IMG submission 191571) | Hydrothermal chimney microbial communities from Main Endeavour vent field at the Juan de Fuca Ridge, Pacific Ocean - Hulk | ecosystem: Environmental > Aquatic > Marine > Hydrothermal vents ... | reverse complement strand
CACTTCGGGAAGGCGGACAAATCCAAGTTACTGAACAACTGACGGATGGCACCTTGGTATCTCTAACGTAAGGGAGGGAGTATCTAACCATCCAACCCTCTCTACCAATGGGGTAGGTCTATCTCTACGATTCCCTAGCTGTGCCTTCTCTTCCGCGCGTCCGTATGTTCTATTTCACCTCTATAATCAGGCCATTCCAACTGTTCCTCACGTCGGAGATAAACAGTTAGGGTTCACTACACCTACCCCAGCATCCGCAGTAACTGTAGTAGGGGCGTGGATCTGGCTTGACTATCCCGGTAAACCCTCGTCACCCATCTTGAGTGATGACCCGGCTCTGTACTTAACTTGCCACCTAGGCCAGCTTAGGGTAAGGTTGACTGAAAGCTTATTATCCTCACTAGAGTAAAAGGAGGGGGAGAGGAGGCCGGGGGTTACGGCCGTAGGGCTGAGGAAGGTCCGCCCACGACCCCAGCACCGCCTCCCCGCAAGGGGATGCCCCGAGAGGGGCAGGAAGGCCCACAGAAACGACACGTCCCTCGGGAGGTGGCGATGAAGCCGGTGAGGCAGAGGACCCCGAGGGGACCGGTGAAACGGGGTCCCGGCGGTGTGCAAGCCAGTTCCCGCGATGAGCAGCTGGGGCAAGCGGGAGGTAGGCGCTCAGCCGAATCCCCCCAGTACAGAAGGCGGACTATGGCCTCCACTCCCCTATCGGATCCTCCGATATTTCCTCCAAAATAAAACAGCGTGTTAAGGGGCATTAGGTACTTGTAACTTAGGAGATACCCTTCCAAGCTGAGAGGAGGAAGGAGATCTTCCTATCAGTTGGGAAATCTTTAAATATGGGAAATTCGGGTATAGGATGGCGGGGTGAAGCAGCGGGGTGGGGCAGCCTGGTAGCCCGCCGGGCTCATAACCCGGAGGTCGGTGGTTCAAATCCACCCCCCGCTACCACTCCAGAATCCCGATGATTCCATGAGTAGGATACTTTGGTGAGGTTATGCGAAGCAGCTCTGCTGCTTACAATGTTTTCCCTCTCACCACAGGTTTTCGGTGAGGCTTGATCCTTCAGAGAGCATTAGCGGAGTTGGAAAAAGATTAGAGGGTTGAGGGGTCCACTACGGCCATCGGATATACTCCTTCCAAGGGAAACCGGACTTCATTCAATATTTTCCTTATGGATTCGGCGTCTGGAGACTCCCAGCAGCAGTAAATTCTCCTAATCAAACCATCCTCGGTTAATTGCACCCATGTGCTTATCCATTTGACTTCTCGGGTGGTGAGGTCCCTCACCTTCCTCCCCATCGCAGTAGCCGCATCAATTGATATCGGTTCGGCCATCTTGTGTACAGCTAGAAACTTCGGAATATTCATCACCTTTTGTGGGTCGAGATCCCCACATAGGATTTCACACAGGATCAAAAATGTGTGAAGTCCACTACGCCATCCTCTCCTCCTATTTAATACTTCCAGTAAATTAGATTTCTTAGTCTAAACTTTGACCCGAAGTAGCTTGTGGTGGCGTCGTCCGGACCTTTTAAGTCCTTACTAAGCAGGTATCTACTGTATGACTAAGATCCCAGGGAGACCATTCATCTTCAGGAGTGAGTGCGGCTTCATATTGGTGGTCGGGTTGCTTCCCAGTGAGAAAACATCCTTATCTGCCTTACCAGATCGAGTGGCCCTGATACCTACCGAATTAGTAGCTTCTCTAAGGCACCTAGTCATGGCATCGTTCAGGGCCTGCAGGGCCTTGGCTACTGAGAGGAATGTGGCTGAAGCATTTGCTTACGAGTTGGGAGCTTGTCTCACAGGTGTGAGGGAGGTGTCCAAGATCAGACAGGCTCTCACCTCCTTAGGTCCAAAGGTGCTCGTCACCATCTGCGAGAGTTTGGATGACTGCCTCGAGCCGTTAATGACTATGTTGGTATGGGGTTCTCGCCTTACCGATGTTGAGCCGAGATACATGCCGGGCAGCTTACCCTCGTGCTCGGGGAATATCGAAGCCCTTGCAATGGAGGAGGGGGCTATGTTGGAGCTGGATCGGTGAGGAATGGGTTACCTTTTAAAGAGTAGTAGTTAGAAGCGGGGGGATTGGGATGTCTTCCGAGGATTTCCTTCAGGCTAAGGCGGAGGAGCTGCTCAGTGAGTTAAATCAGGTGGTGACCCAGATATCCACCCTGAAGGCTGAACTGGCTTCTGTAGAGGAGGCACTTAAGAGATTGGAGAAGTTGAGTGATGTGGAGGAGGTCTTCGAGAGGGTTGGGGTGGTCTACGTTAAGAGGGACAAAGAGTCCGTGATAGTCGAGTTGAAGGCCACTAAGGAGGCACTCGAGTCCACAATAGGATCGTTGGAGAAGAGGGAGAAGGACCTCAGGGAGACCCTGAATAGGATGCTACAATCCTCGCAGGCTCAAGGTGGTTAAACTCCTTTATCCCCTTGTAGCTTGTCAGCCGGCTACGGGGTTAGCGGTCCCATCTTCATCCGATTACCATCGACCCCTAACTCGGTGCTTTCGATCCCCATCGGGATCATAAAGAGTGGTTCACTCGAGATAACTGAGAAGCGTGGATTCGAATGCTCTCTTTCCTTCTTTGGGTATCTGAGCTCCAGCTGCCATCTGATGGCCGCCTCCCGTGCCTCCAGCCTCCTTAGATGCTGTTCTCAGGAGTTCGTCTAGATTTATCTGTTTGGAGCTTCCCCTCCCTGTGAGTCTAGCTGATACCTTTATCATGCCCTCGTCGGTGTGAGCATATCCCACCACTATATCGGCCTCCCTTAGGGATTTGCTGAGTATAGATGTGATAGTTCCTATCATGGTGTCCTCAGCAAGGCCTTCATCTATGAAAGCAATCCTCCCGACGATTCTAGGCCTAGCGCTCCTCAGTACTTGGGCGATGGTCCTCCTGTACAACTGCTGGAGTTCAAGCGCATTGGTGAGTACCTCCCCTCTGAGGCCTGAGGCGAGTAGGGCCCCGACGTGACCACCACCCATTCGCCCGCAAGCGTTGAGTATCGTAGCAAAGCTACCCAAATCCCTGAGAGGGGAACCCTTAGGCTCCTTCAGATATATATAGACATTGCCCACCAGCGATTTAGCTTTCTCCAAGCTCTCCATCCTCTTAACCAGCTCGTTAGTCAGATCCCTCTTCTGATCCTCCGTCAGGTCCGAGAGAGTGGTCCATCTCTCCCCCACCTTTATGGGTATTCCTAAGGATTCCACTAGAGCTAGGGCACCGGCTGAGTTGTTGGACACCCCTTCTATAAAGGGATCCACTGTCCTCTCCAGAGACGCCACTAGGGGATAATCTGGACCTCCGAAGAGTCTGAGGTCTGGCCTCACCTCCACTAACCCGGACTCCACGGCCAGCTTCAGTATCTCCCCGTTAAGACCCCTGAAGCCATCATCCTCCTGAACATCGCCCAGAGCCCCTGTTATGGCCATCGGGGCCATGTCTGGATCATCCAGCATCTCGTAGTATAGCAAGAAGGCCACTCCGGCGCCACTGATCTCCCTATCACCGTCCAGTCCGGCCAAGAATGGGTTAAGGAGATTTATCTCTCCTACATCTCCCTCCGGGCGATGATGATCTACTATGAACGCCCTCCTTCCCAAGGGCGCTATGATCTCGAGGTCACCAGAACCGAGGTCGGAGAACAGGTATACCTCGTAAGGTTCTCTCCTCAGCCTGTCTATAAGGGACTCACTGATGTATTTGACGACCGTAAGGTGAAAGGGGACATTCAATTTCCTCAGGAGGGAGATCAGGATACCTGCCGAACTCAAGCCGTCCGCATCTAGGTGACTTATCAGCCTTACTGTACCCTCAAAAGAGTTGTACAGGTCCTGGGCAAAGGACCTGACGTGATCCCGGAACCGGCCTAAGTCCAAAGGCACCCCTTCTCATGAAGCGTAGAGTTCAGCCAGCTCAGGGCTGTAGCGCCAATCCGGCGGGAGTTTGCCCACCCTCTTGTAGTACTTGACCAGCCTGCTTATCTTGGACTCAGTGAGTATGAGCCCCCTCTTAGCGTGAAAGTCCTTTCTGTGCTCCTCCAAATGCTTTCTGATCTTGTATGCCTTGCTTATAAGGGCTAGGAGGTCCTCGGGTATAGGCGGAGCGGCACCGTGCTCCTCCAGTATCTGGGTTATCTTCTTACCGACGACCCTCTTCACGAGTGGAACCCCGTACTCATCTCTGAGTATCATGCCTATCTGGCTGGGTGGCACTCCCCTCTTGCCGAGCTTCACCACCAGCTCCTCTATCTCCTCCTTGGATAGGGGGACCCAGTCCAGGGGAGTCTCCCTTGGAGGCCTAGTCGACTCGGACTTGCCCTTCTTCCTGCTGTGCATCCTAGCCATTTGTTCACCCTTCAGCTCCCCATGACCTAGGTTCGTTTTTAAACAATTGCGCCCTCCCTCCCTGGAGGAACTGCCTGAGTTCCCTCACCGCCGCCCCCCTGTGTGAAAATTTGTCCTTCTCTTCGCCCAATTCACCAAAGGTCCTTCCTTCCGATCCCTCGGGGATGAAAATGGGATCGAAACCCCATCCACCTCCCCTAGGCTCGGTGGATATCTCACCCTTCGATTTGCCCACGAATGTGAGTAACTCCCTCCCGGTGTGCAGTGCTATTACCGACACGAACTCAGCTCTCCTATCCATGACACCGTACATCAGCTTTATCACTCCCTCGTTTCCAAGTTTCGAGAATACATAAGATGAGAAAGGTCCCGGGAAGCCCCCTAATGCATGGATGAACAGGCCAGCGTCCTCCAAGAAGAAGGGTTTAGGTAGATGGTCTGCCAACCATAAGGCTGATGTGATCGCCACCTCCTCGAGATTGTCTCTCTGAGGTTCCAAGTAATCCGCTTGGATCCAGTGAACCTCCACGATGTCAGAGAGCATTCTCCTAAATTCTTCATACTTGTGCCTGTTCGATGACACCAAGTAGAGGATCATTTGTACCTCCCTCTAGCCTCCACTTTGACCAGCCTGGCCAGCACCCTGTCGGCCAGCTCGCCGCACCTGCCGTATCCGCGAAGGAAGGATTGCCAGAGTGGTTCCCACTCATCCCTCAGGGATTTAAGGGATCTCTTGAACACGTAAAGATCCACAGCATAGTCCTCAATGCTGTGAGTGTACTCCGCCAAGCCGAAGTCGATCAGACATATCTCTCCGGACGGTGTCACCAGCGCGTTGAATGGAGTCAAATCGTTATGGGCTATGTGGGAGGAGTGAAGCTTGCAGGCCATGTCCCCGAAAATCTCCATTCTATCTGGGGTGAGTTCATCGGAGAGTCTCGCTCCTTCTATGAATTCCATCATCAGAGAATCCTCCCAAATATCTAGTACGGCCGGTACGCTTACCCCTCCCAGCCTGGCTCTCCTCATCAACCTAGCCTCCTTTCTAGTTCTCGCCCTCCGGAGGTGGATGTCTAAATCAGGGTGCCTGTACCCCTTCTTGATCCTCCTCTTCACGACCACCGGGAGTCCCATGAAATCAGCCCTGTAGAGCTCAGCCTCAGCCCCTCGATACAGCAACTCCATGTACTCACCTCCAGCCAAACTTTCCCCTCAGGGGAACAAAGGCCACATCTGTAATCCTCTTAGTAACCATTTTTCCTTTGATCTTCTCAACTAGAAGGAGTTCCTGACCCCAAAGCCCCGGAGTTCCCACTGGGATGACCATCTTGCCGCCTTCCTTGAGCATATTAAAGAGGGGCTTTGGAATATCGGGCGCCGCCGCGGTCACGAGTATCCTGTCCACCTTCACCCTCATGGGAACTCCGGCGCTACCATCCATGTTAAGCACATGGACCCTGCATGAGTATCCAGCTGCAATCAAGTTGTAGCGCGCGAGCGTGGCCAACTGGGGATCTATCTCGACGCTCACGACCGTGCCCCAAGTATGAGGCGGTTTCTCCGATGGAGCCACTATCTCAGCAACGGTGGCAGCGTGGTACCCGCTACCTGCCCCTACTTCCAGCACCATATGGCCTACATCTAAGTCCAGAAGCTCGTTCATCATGAAGACCATATGTGGAGCGCTTATGGTCTGACCCTCACCTATCGGAAGGGGTGTGTCAGCATAGGCCATGTCTCTATAACTTTCGGGAACGAACATGTCTCTCTTGACTCTCTCAGCAGCCTTTCTCACTTTCTCACTTCTTATAATCCCCAGCCTCACCAGCCTATCCACTAACGATTTATGGGGATCCATCCGTGAGAACTTATGCTCGAGGAAATAATAGCTTACGGGCATCCCAACATAACCGCTAAGCACAGGACCACACTTCAAGTAACCAAGGATGAGGAGATCACTCTAAGAGCGGATTGTGTTATAGGGGTCAGGGCCGACAAATCGGTGAGGGATCTCTCTCAGGAGCTCAAGTCTCACTTGCTCGAAGGTGGATCAGTGAGTATAGGTATATCGGTAAGGGAAATGGAGTTCCACCTAGAGGCGATGGGGGATCCGAGGCTCAGGCTAACTCACGCTAGGGATGTGGTTGTAAGGAAATCTGATTTCGTGGATGATAGAACTTTAGTCATCAGGTCTAGCGCCGCGGCAAGGGACCTCCCGAGGGAGATGGTGAGGGCCATGAGAAGGGCTGATGAGGTCATAGTCATGGAGATACTTTTCTGACCTAGTCAGCGAAATCCCTGAGCTGGTGGGTCCTTTGGCTTGATAATCTCCCTCAGAAAGGAGGTAGCATAGACTCCCCTCTCGAGGAAGAAGGAGAGAATCATATTATCCCCTCTTCCGAAAGATATCAGGGATTTGGCCCTCGCTAGGGCGACCCTCAGGTCCCCTAAGGCGCTTATCTCCGGGAGCTCTCTGAACAGGAACAGATCTAGGGATATGCCCTCCTCCCTAAGTATTCCCTTTAACGCCTCTGAAATCCATCCTCTCACTCTAGTGTAGGCTCCGGGGATAGGCAGGACTAGTTCACCCGATTCCGGGTATAAAGCTACCTCTCCGTTCTCCTTGACGACGAAATCTCCCTCCCTCAGGTCGAGACCTTCCATCAATCTCTTGGACAGGAGTAGGTTGAAAAGGTAGGACTGATAGGAATGAATGTAGAATCTGAGCAGTTCTATCCCCACCTCACTGGCCAGCTGCCTCAGGCTCCTAGCATGAGTATTGTATCCCTGCTCTGATAACATCGATGTGGCTGATTCTAGGTTCCTGAGGAGGAGGGCCTTGCCTATGCAGTGATTGTAGGGAGGTCTCACCCCGAACCTCTGGTAGGAGAAGAAGTTGGGGAACCTGACGGTTACGGAAGGGGGAACCAGCTTGACTCCTCGGATCACCACGGTGAAGTAGTTACCATCGTTCCTCCCCTTCGATAGGGGCTCGTGAAACCGGCCCACCGGCTTGATCCATACACCATTCCTGATCTCCTTGAGCCTAAACCTCCCCTCTAGTGAGAAGAATTGGAAGGTAATAGCTCTGGCGTCCTTTAGACCAGCGTATCTAACTCTACCACCCAATTCCCCGTTGATGAGGGAAGCCAGTTCCCTAGTCCCCATTTTAATGAATTTAGCGGCCACCAAGTAGTGGTAGGGGCCCTTCGACGGGAAGTCCTCCACACCCAAGAGAACGCGGGATGCTCTCCTGCCTAAGAGGACCTCGTCAACTATGAAGTCGCTGAGCCTCTCTTTTATCCTTCCACCGGTCCCGTCATCCTGAGTGAGGTAGGTCAGCATTCCCAGCTTTTCATCGAGATCAGGTACCTTCACCTGTAAAGCCTCAGCCTCCCGGTGACTCTATCTATCTTCTCGCCCTCATGTGGTCCTATTCCGACCGCAGTTGGAGTTCCGGGTTCAAGCTCGGTGAGGCCGGCGTCCCTTATTAGGACCGCGGGGAGGCCTCTATTCAAGGCCTCGTGGTAGACGCTCATGAGTTCATCCTCGCTTCCGACCTGCACCACTACCTTCTTGGCTCCCTCCTCCCTCCACATCCTGTAAACATCGGGCATCCTTCTCCTAACAATCTCCGCCGCCTCGAGTGATGCATGAGCTACCTGAACGGCAAGTTTACCGCAGCTCATTCCTAAGTCCTTCCTCACAACTATAACCTGCTTGTACCTCATGGGAGAACCCTCTCCAGCAACCTCAGATAATCGAGGGCCACGTGTCTCCACGTTCTAGATAGGGCCTTATCCCTACCCCTCTCGCCCATCTTCTCTCTGAGTTCATTGTCCGATAGGAGGAAAGTTATTCTTTCTGCCATCTTCTCTGCATCCCTCTCCTCAATGTAGCCGTCCACTCCGTTCTCCACGAGATCCCTGGCCCCACCCACGTCAGTGGTGATTACAGGAGTTCCAGCAGCCATCGCCTCCCTTATTACCAAACCATAGCCCTCATATCTGGCCGGATGAATGAGGAGATCAGCTGCTCTGTAATATTTAATTGTCTCATTGAACTTCTTGCGACCTAAAAGGACAATACGGTCCTTCACGCCTAGACGAGCAGCTTTCCCCTCTATGAGATCTCTGAGCGGACCCTCACCGATTAAGAGGAATTGAACGTCAACCATGCCCTTCCTCGTCAGCAAGGCAGCTATCTCCGGTATTATATCGAATCCCTTGGCTTCAATGAGAGCTCCGACTGATAGTATCAGTTTGGCCTGAAGGTCTAACCCCAACTCCTCCCTCACCTTCTCCTTCGGGGGAAGGGCTAGGAAGGGCTCTGGATCTATTCCCCCGGGTATGATCTCGCTCACCTCTATGCCCGTATCCCTGAGGCGCTCGGCCAACCAGCTGCTCACAGAGATGACGGCTAAGGCCTTAGAGGCAGATATCCTCGAGAGACGGGGAGAGACCCTAAGATCGCTGCCATGGAATGTGATCGTGTAAGGTACTCTGAGGAAGCTCGCCAGCCAAGCGGCCATCCCCGAGGTTATGGCATATTGAGCTAGGGCCACGTCTAGATCCTCCCTAGCGAGTGAGAATGCTGAATGGATAATGAAGGTGAACCCTCTGAGGCCTGGAACTCCGATCCTCGGGGACCTCCTCACCCGCTCTCCCCACCTAGATCTGGCATAGTGATAGGAGACGACGACCACATCGTGTCCCAAGGACATTAGTTCCCCTGCTAGGTATGTGGTGTATATCTGCACGCCGCCCACATCTGGATGGTAGGGCCCAACAAGCGCTATTCTCATCTGGGGGAGTCAACGGTCCAACTTGATAAAGACCAAGGTTTAATTCGAGGAAGTGGCGGAATAACTGTGACCTCCCATGGGGGTCAAGATAGGCGACCTGATAACTAAGAAAGTGGAGCTCAGGTTGAAGGATCTATCGGGAAAGAAGTTGGCCCTCGATGCATTCAACGCGATGTATCAGTTCCTAGCCAAGATAAGGCAGCCCGATGGAACACCCCTGATGACCAGCAAGGGAGAGATAACGAGTGTGCACTCGGGGATATTCTATAGAACTGCGAACCTGTTGAAGGAGGGGATAATTCCAGTCTACGTTTTTGACGGGGAACGGCCGGAATTCAAGGCTGAGACAGTTGAGGAGCGTATGAAGGTGAGGGAAGAGGCTGAGGAGAAGTGGAAGGAGGCCCTCCAGAGAGGAGATCTTGAAGAAGCTAGAAAATACGCCCAAGCTGCGTTGGTGGTCACCGATGAGATGGTTGAGGATGCTAAGCAGATCCTCCGACTAATGGGCGTTCCTGTCGTGCAAGCACCCAGTGAAGGTGAAGCGCAAGCCGCTTACATGGCCGCAAAAGGAGATGCTTGGGCTGCGGCCTCCCAAGATTATGATTCCCTACTGTTCGGCGCGCCCAAACTGGTGAGGAATGTCACCATCACCGGAAAGAGGAAGCTCCCAGGGAAGAACATCTACGTTGACGTCCATCCAGAGTTAATAGAGTTGAGGGAGGTGCTGAACAGCCACGGAATTACTAGGGAGCAGCTGATACTCATAGGAATCCTGGTGGGGACCGACTACAACCCCGGTGGTGTGAGAGGTATAGGGGTGAAGAGGGCCTTGGAGTTGGTGAAGAGATTTCCGAAGCCTGAAATACTCTTCTCCAAGGTGAATTGGGAGTTCGAGGTGGATCCTCAAAGCATATTCGAGTTCTTCTTGAACCCGCCGACCACTGACAACTACGATACTGATCTCAGGAGACCAGACAGGGAAGGTTTACTCAAGTTCATGGTGGAGGAGCATGAGTTCTCGGAGGAAAGGGTGAGAAAGGTCATAGACGAGGTCGAGGAGGCCTATAAAATGCTGGCTGGAGGAGGGCTGGAGGCGTGGTTTTAGCGCTCACTCCTCATCAGGTGTTAAGTATCTTCTCTCACCAGATATCTCTATAAGTAACTCTCCTTTCTTGCCACTGGCTGATGTAACGACCTTCCCCATTACCTCAAGCTTCAGCAAGGCCTCCTCTATCTGAGAGAGGGAGACCCCGGGTATTTTTGTGGAGACCAGTTCATACAGGTCCCTGTCATTTATGACCTTCTTGCTCCTCACTACATCGTAGACGACTGTTATGAGGGGCAGGTTCCGGGACATTTAGCCCGCCCTACTCACCCTCTCAAGCTCGGCGCTGCTCACTCCTCCGATACCTTGTATGGCTTCCATTATCCTGTCGGTTATCCCATCTTCCTCCGGAGCTGTGAGTACCACGTTGAGAGCAGTTATCCCGAAGCCGATGGGTTTCTCCTCGTAACTCTCCAAGTTACCTCCTATGGAAGACAGGGCCTCCTTAAGGTCCTCAACCACTTTACTCGGTTCCACGGTCCCATCAAGGAGCACTCTCACCAAGGCCATTATCCTAGCCATCCAGATCACCTCACGGACCGACAAACCCGCAGTTGGGGCAGACATACTCGTTAGCTTGCTTCCTGCAGACCTTGCATCTCACTATGACGGCCTCCCCGCAGTTAGGGCAGCGGAAGGCTACGAACCCTTGCTCGTAAGTTACCTTCTTACCGCACGAGGTGCAGTAAACATCCTCGTCGGGAGGTACTAGGGTGAAGACTAGACTCTCGCTGGACACTTCATCACCGGTAAGGGCCCCGCCCCACGGTAATTTAAAGATGTCCCTAACTGGCCTGCGACTTGAACCTCTCCGTGAGGGTCACTAGGTAAGTCTTACCGTACTTCTTCCTCTCCACTACCTTTCTATCGACTAGATCCTTCAAAAGCCTGCTTATCTTTGGCTTGGAGAATCCAGTCAGCTCAGGGAGCTCCTCCTGAGATACCTCGCCTCTTTCCATCACGATCTCTATCAGTTTCCTCTCATCCATGGTGAAGAAGTCCATTAAGTCGGAAGGGCGCGGCCTAGGCCTCAACCTGTGGATCAGGATCGCTGCCATCAAACCAATAAGTAGACCTGTGAGGAGTGGAAGTGGACTGAGGATCTCCCTAACTATGAAAGAGGGTGACCAGCCCCCTGGAAGGGAGGGCTTAGTACCCCCTATCTCCCCTATCACTTCCACCTTGTATCCTTGAGACGTATATTTGATCGCTTCCTCCCTATCCAAGCTGTTACCTATTACCACTAAGCTCTTCACTTCCTTGAGGTGCTCTCTCAGGGCTGCTTCAAAGCCCTCGGGGGGTTTGCCGTTCATAGTGTAGATTATCGGGGCGTTCCTCTCCACCGCAACTGAGAGCGCCACCATATAGTAGGAGGAGTTGAGTCCATCTGCCAGCACTACGGATTCACAATCATTCCAGTAATACATGGCTAGGAGTAAAGACGTATCTAGCCTAGTCGCCCCCCCTATCCTACTGACTGTGACCCCCATTCCCCGGAGTTTTTCCTCGAACTCAATGGGGACTGCATTAGGGGCGCCTATTATGAGTATGCTCATACCCTTCCTGAACCTCATGAATCCGGACAGCAGGTTGAGGACCTCTCCCTCATTATCAGCTGTCAGATGCATCACCCACGATCCATGGGTTATACCGTAGGCCATTGCCACTGCCCAATCAGTGTATATGTCCCCTCTAACGATCACGGCATCGAAGTGAGCTGGCTGCCCAGAGAGGGGGATTAAGGGAATGATTAGGACAATCAGCAGGAGGATAGCGGGCCCGCCGGGACTTGAACCCGGGACCTCCGGCTCCGCAGGCCGGCGCTCTGATCCTTGCTGAGCTACGGGCCCGCCCATCATGGAACCCTCCAAGTGAGAGGAGATTGAGGATTGAAAAAGGTTAGTGGATCACTTCCTCACGAGCTTGGTCTTCTTCAGTCGGAGGTTCTTGCTCCTGCACCTCCTGCACCTAGTAGCACTTAAGGGATTCCTAGCGCCGCATTTCCTGCATATCTTGTATCCTAGCAGGGCTTTCATGGCTATACTCCTTTTGAACGGGTCTTCCACTGGCATTCCGATCTCCCAGCTAGGGGCATCGCAAGGCTTGATAAAACTTTATGCCTGTGGATCGTGGGATAGATCATGGGCTCGGGATTGAGGGAGAGAGTGCTTAGAGAGCTTAGTGGGCCGGAGGTGCTCCATATCAGAGAACTCTTGAGGAGATTGAATGTCTCTATATCCGAGCTTAAGCCCGTTCTGGAGGATATGGTAAGGGACGGCTTGGTGGAGAGGTTTTCCCACGGGGGATACACCTTCTACAGGATAACAAGTGAAGGCAGAGGCTTCTTGCTTCAAGTAGAAGCTGAGTCCAGATTCTCCGATGAAGAAGGGGAAGCGGAGGGGCCAGATACTGAAATGGATGAGGGTTCGGATTGGGTATTCGAGGGGGAAAATAAGGGTTCGGAAGGTGAGGATCAAGGGAGCAGGCCATTAACTTAGGCGAGCCCCCTCTCCTTCATCACCTTCTCCAGCAGAGGGGCTATTTCAAAGGGTGTCTTGGCTACCGGCACCCCAGCTTCCCTGAAAGCAGCCTCCTTGCTCTCCACGGTACCTTGTCCTCCAGTTATTATGGCTCCCGCATGACCCATTCTCTTGCCAGGAGGGGCGGTCCTCCCGGCCACGTACGCCACCACGGGTTTGGGGTAGTTGGTCTCCTTTATGTATCGAGCGGCTCTCTCCTCCGCGTCTCCCCCTATCTCCCCTACCAAGACCACTGCCTTCGTTTCAGGATCCTCCTTGAACATTTCTAAGACCTCTATGAAGTTCAACCCTGTTATTGGGTCACCTCCTATGCCTATTGTTGTGCTTGAGCCGTAACCATCCTCCTTGAGTGATATGGAGATCTCGTAAGTTAGGGTCCCACTCCTCGAGACTATCCCAACTGGTCCAGGAGCGAAGGCATCCGCGGGCATTATCCCTATCTTCACCTTGCCGGGTGCTATTATACCGGGACAGTTGGGCCCTATTATCGTGGTTCCCTTGCTCTTCGCGTAACTCACGAACTTGGCCGTATCGTGGACGGGTATTCCTTCCGTTATCACTACCACCAAAGGTATCCCATTATCGACAGCCTCGACCACGGCATCCAAGGCAAAGGGGGCCGGTACGAATATTATGGATGCATCAATCGGACCTACCTCCTTAACCGCATCTTCTACTGTGTCAAAAACTGGGACGCCGTGCACTTCCGTACCTGCCTTTCCTGGAGTAACGCCAGCAACCACGTTTGTCCCATAATCAAGCATGAGTTTAGTGTGAATGGTCCCCTGTCTCCCAGTAATGCCCTGAACGAGTACCTTCATGCCCTCACGCACCAGTATCGCCATCCGATCACCGGGCCCAATCGGCGGTGTAATGATTAAAATTATCGATGGAAGGATTGCCCTATGAGATTGCTTGAGTATGAGTCAAAGGAGGCGCTCGCTTCAAAGGGGGTGCCAATTCCCCGAGGTGAAGTCGCTAGAACTCCGGAAGAGGCCGCTGCAATAACCGAGAGGCTGGGTGGTAGGGCTGTTTTGAAGATACAGATCCCCCACGGGCAAAGGGGGAAAGCGGGAGGGATAAAGGTAGTCAGCTCACCGGGAGAAGCGAGGGAAGTCGCTAGAGAGCTACTTTCCAAGACATTCTACGGATACAAACCAGAATCCCTGCTGGTGGAGGAACCTATAAAGGTCAAAACCGAGATCTACGTGGGCGCCATCGCCGATAGAAACGCGAGAAGTATGACATTTATCTCTACTCCTTACGGTGGAATGGAGGTTGAAGAAATTGCCGCGGAGCATCCTGAATCAATAGAAAAAAGGTCCATTCATCCTCTAATGGGGATGGTTCCTTACATTGCTAGGTCCCTAGCCAAGAACGCCTCAATGAACGTCCCTGATAAGCTGAAAGAGATACAGAAGGTAGTTATGGCTCTATGGGAGGTCGCCAGGGATTATGATGCCATGATGCTTGAGATAAACCCCCTAGCGGTCACGGAAGATGGCAGGCTATTAGCCCTCGATGCTAGGATAGAGGTAGATGACAATGCCCTGTTCAGGCATAAGGAGTTCGAGAAGCGTTACTATGCGGTGGGGAATCCGAGAGAGGCTGAGGCAAAGAAGAAGGGGATAGCCTACGTGGAGCTTGAGGGCAACGTGGGCACGATGGCCAACGGAGCCGGGCTAGCGATGGCGACTATGGATCTTGTATATACCTTCGGTGGAAAGCCCGCCAACTTCTGCGATGTGGGAGGAGGCGCCTCCTCCGACAGGGTCGCCGAGGCTCTAGAGCTGGTGGTGAGTAACCCCAACGTGAAAGTGGTCCTGATAAACACGTTGTGCGGGATAACTAGCTGTGTGGACGTGGCTGAGGGCGTGAGGAAGGTCCACGAGAAGGGCCTCCTCAAGGTCCCGGTAGTGGTGAGGATGTCCGGTAACAGAGCTGAGGAAGGCAAGGGCATCCTGTCGGAGCTAGGGATTAAGGCAACAGAGAAGGCCGTTGAGGCAGTGAAGCACGCCATCGAGCTGGCCAAGTGAGGGAACTTTTTTATATCCCTCTAATCCTTGTAGGTGATGGGGCCCGTAGCTCAGAATGGTAGAGCGCCCGGCTCTTAACCGGGAGGTCGGGGGTTCGAAGCCCCCCGGGCCCGCCACTCATTCTTCCAGCCAGCCCCTCAGGATCTCCTATGTCCGTGACTACCCTAAAACAGTACCCTTCCGTGAGAATTTCATCCTTGCTTTCGTCAGTTGCCCGGCCATAGTGCTCGCGATTTGTATTGAGGGATAATGAGATGTGGTAGCCCCGCCCGGATTCGAACCGGGGTCTCCGGGTCCAGAGCCCGGCGTGCTTGGCCGCTACACCACGGGGCTCCGCAGTGATCATCCTTATGATACGTTCATAAGCTTTGCGGTGGGACCTCGTATCGCTCGCTGGGAATGATCACTATTTCCCCCACATAAGCGGTGAATTATTTACGCTCGCTGAGTGATATGTAGTGGATTTTTCTGTGTGAGGAGGGAAGATCTAACAGATAGATCGTAGCTAGAACTTACTGCATGAGGATCGGTTGATCAAATCCTGAATGTCCTCTCCTTGAGGGATCTCACCTTTTCCTCGACATTACCACCTTTCTCTATGTGAGTTCCCACCACGATTATGTCGGCCCCTGCCTTCACTCTCTCCTCCACTTGGTCCGGGGACCTCAATCCCCCTCCGACTATTATCCCGAGCTCCGTCTTCGTTCTGATCGTGGCCACCATCTCCATTGGGATTGGTTTCTCAGCACCACTGCCCGCCTCCAAATAGACCCATCTCATACCTAAGAGTTCAGCGGCCATAGCGTAGGCCAACGCTATCTCCGGCTTATTTCTGGGGATGGGGTTGACCCACCCGACCCATCCTGCAGCGCTCATATGACCCGGTTCCACGATAAGGTAAGCTGTAGGCATGATCTCTATACCCAACCTTCTGACAACTGGTGCTGCCAGGGCTTGAGCTTGAATTATCCAATATGGATTGGATGAGTTCAGGAGAGACATGAAAAGTATCGCATCGGCGTGTGGGGAGACCCCGTCCACATTACCGGGGAACAGTATCACGGGAAGATTCGATCCTTCCTTGGCTCCGAGTATCGTGTCATTGAGTCCAAAGGCAGCGCCAACCGACCCACCAACGAATATAAGATCAGCGCCGCCCCTCTCAGCTTGAGAGGATATTTTACGTGCCTGTTCTCTCGTGAGGTTAGCTGGATCCAGTAACACGGCAAGAAGAGCTTCTTCCCTTGACTTCCTCCTTATCCCCTCTTCTATGGTCATCTCCCTTTGAGGGGGAAGGGACAATATAAGGGAGATGATGTCGGCAGATGTCAGTCATTCGACTTGGGCTCGGCCAACTCAACCAACCTGTCAGATAGTTCTTTGAGCCTCCTCCGGCTCTCAGAATCTAGTTCCATGCGCTCTAACTCTGAGATTATGCCTTCCAAGTAATCCAGTAACCTTTG
>Ga0256914_1002252_pt1 | contig 16310 bp, 12 predicted proteins | sample HulkmetaG_FD_191571 | JGI IMG/M metagenome (GOLD analysis project Ga0256914, IMG submission 191571) | Hydrothermal chimney microbial communities from Main Endeavour vent field at the Juan de Fuca Ridge, Pacific Ocean - Hulk | ecosystem: Environmental > Aquatic > Marine > Hydrothermal vents ... | reverse complement strand
CGCTCAACCTGGCACTGACACAGAGCGGCCTCATCGCCCTGTTCACCGGCCTCAATTTTCTCGGATCGCAAGCCGTAGGCAGGGCCGAGTTCGTCATCGTGTTGATCAAGGTGGCGGTATTGGGATTGTTCGTGGTGTTGGGGATGTGGAGCATCCATCCAGAGTGGATCCGTCCCCGGATCGACGCCGACCAGGGGCCGCGTCTGCTCGATGCCACCGCTGTCTTCTTCCTCTCCTACATGGGGTTCGGGCTGGTCACCAATGCGTCGGAGAACATCCGGGATCCCGCCCGCAACGTGCCTCGGGCCATCTATCTGAGCATTCTCGTCGTCACGGTGGTCTATATTTCGGTTTCGGTGGTGGCGGTGGGCAACCTGCCCCTCGAAACCCTCAAGCAAGCGCGTGATTTCGCATTGGCCGAGGCGTCACGCCCGTTTCTGGGCCATTTCGGCTACGTGCTGGTCTCGGTGGGCGCCCTCTTCTCCATCGCCTCGGCCATGAACGCCACCTTGTACGGCGGCGCCAACATCGCCTACGCCCTGGCCCGCGAGGGCGAGCTGCCGCGGGTGTTCGAACGGAAAAGCTGGTTCAGCGCCCCCGAAGGGCTCTACATCACCTCCGGGCTCGGGCTGTTTTTCGCCCTGGCCTTCGACCTGAACGGCATCGCCTCCATCACCAGCGCCGTATTCATGGTGATCTATCTCTTCGTCATCTGGTCCCACTACCGCCTGGTCCCGGAATACGGCGGCAATCGGGCCTTTCTGCTCTTCGCATGGGTGGCGGTGCTGGTGGTGTTCGGCGTGCTGCTCCATTACCAGTGGCAGACCGACCGGAAGGCGTTCCACGCCACATGGATCACGTTCACCGCCGCCATTGTCGTGGAATGGGTCTACCGTCGCATGACGCGTCGGGTGCTCATCCGCCGTCCCACCGACGGAAAATGAGCCGCCGACGGCTGAAGACCGTCTCGGCCAGGGCCACGGCCACGTAGAAGAACAGAAGCCAGATCAGGCTCTCCCGTTTTTCCAGCCAGAGCCAACCCAAGAGGGTCAGCCAGGAAGCCAGCGTCAACGCCATGGCCGAAACAGGCCGTGCCGGCGGGAGACCGATCTCTTCGCGCAACCGCCAGGCGGAGAGGTTGATGGCGAAGAAAATCATCAAGAAGGTGGAGCTGGCGAAGGAAGAGATGACGGTCAGGTCCGCCGTGTTGACGAAGACCAGGGTGACTCCGGTGATGATGAGCAGGCTGGCCCAAGGAATGTCGTTCTGTCGCCGGCGCAGGGAGAAGACCGCCGGCAACCGCTCGCGGCGGGCCATCTCCACCCCCAGCCTTGCGGTGCCGAACAGCGTGGCATTGATGGCCGACGCCGTCGAGAAGAGCGCCGCCAGCCCGATGAGCACGAAGCCCGCCTCCCCCAGAAAGGGTCGCGCCGCCTGGGCCAGCGCGTATTCGCCATAGCGCCGGATCTCTTCCGGAGTCAGGTTGCCGATGGCCACCAGGCTCACGCTCACATAGATGGTGGTGGTGATGAGGATGGAGAGTAGGATCCCCCGGCCCAGATTGCGCTCCGGGTTCTCCATCTCATTCACTGAGTTGGGGATCAGCTCGAACCCTTCATAGGCCACGAAGATGAGCGCCGCGCCCGTGGCCACACCCACGAGCCCGTGATCGAACAGCGGCAACAGATGGTCGGCCCGAACTTTGTGCAGTCCAATGACGGCGAACAGGGCCAGGATGAGGACCTTGGCGGTGACGATGATCAGCTCCGCCAGCCCCGTCTCCTTCACGCCATAGAGGTTGATGGCGAGAAACAGCAGCAACACCAAAGAGGCCAGCAAATGGTGCATGGCCGCATTCTGTTCGCTGCCCAGAAGAGCCGATCCATAGACGCCGAAGGTGTAGGCGTACAGCCCCATGGTGCCGATGTATCCCACCAGCAAAAGCCATCCGCCCAGCCCCGCCACCGTGGGTGACCGGAAAGCCATCTCCAGATAGGTGAAACTGCCGCCGTCGGAGCGGTAGCGCAGACCCAGGGCCGTGTAGGAGCGGCCGGTGAGCCATGCGATGAGCCCGCCGAAGGCGAAAGCGATGGGGGCGGCATGACCTGCCTGGCCGATGGCCAGTCCCAACACCGAGAAGATGCCGCCGCCCACCATGGCACCCACGCCCATGGCCACCACCTCTTTCAGACCGAGCCGACCCGACGTCTCCATAGGCTCCGATTCCGATCCACCTGCGCACTGCGTCCTACCCTGACATGCCGCCGCCGGCGGCCCAATGATCTTCCTCAAACGGCGGCCGTTTTTTCCTCCATCACGGAATGAAATGGGCTACATTGGATGCGGATCACCAAGAGGAGACACCATGTCCGAATACATCCGCTGGTTCGAGGAACTCACCATCGACGACGTCCCCCTTGTGGGAGGCAAGAACGCTTCCCTCGGGGAGATGTACCGGGCGCTGACCCCCAAGGGCGTCCGGGTGCCCAACGGCTTCGCGGTCACCGCCCAAGCCTACCGCGACACCCTCACCGCCGCCGGCGCCTGGGAGGCGTTGCGGGCGGCGCTCGAAGGGTTGGACCCCGACGACGTCGCGGATCTGGCACGGCGGGGTGCCCGCGCCCGGGCCGTGGTGTACGGCGCTCCCCTGCCCGATCGGCTGCGCGAAGAGATCGTCGCCGCCTATCGACGATTGCAAGCCGAGTACGGCCCGGAGACGAGCGTGGCGGTGCGATCTTCGGCCACCGCCGAGGACCTGCCCACCGCCAGCTTCGCCGGGCAGCAAGAGAGCTACCTCAATGTCCAGGGCGAGGAGCACCTGCTGGACGCGGTCAAGCGCTGCTTCGCCTCCCTGTTCACCGATCGCGCCATCCACTACCGCATCGACAACGGTTTCGACCACTTCAAGGTGGCCCTGTCGGTGGGCATCATGAAGATGGTGCGCTCGGACCTGGCCGCCAGCGGGGTCATGTTCTCCCTGGACACCGAAACCGGCTTCCGCGACGTGGTCTTCATCACCGGCGCCTACGGCCTTGGCGAGAACGTGGTCCAGGGCGCCGTGGAGCCGGACGAGTTCTACGTCCACAAACCCACCTTCGAAGCGGGCCACCGCGCGGTGCTGCGCCGCCACCTGGGCAGCAAGAAGATCAAGATGGTCTATGCCACCGGCGGCACCCGGCAGACCACCCGCAACGTGCCGGTGGCCGAAGCCGACCGCATGCGTTTCTGCATCGACGACGAAGACGTGCTCGAACTGGCCCGGTACGCCATCCTCATCGAAAAGCACTACAGCGAAAAGGCCGGTGTGCCCCGCCCCATGGACATGGAATGGGCCAAGGACGGCATCGACGGCCGGCTCTATCTGGTGCAAGCGCGCCCCGAAACGGTGGAATCCCAGAAAGAGGGCCACATTCTCCGCCAGTACCACCTCAAGGAAGAGGGTGAAGTGCTGGCCCGGGGCTACGCCATCGGCACCAAGATCGCCGCCGGGCATGCCCGTTACATCCGCGACGTCGCCCACCTTCACGAGTTCGTCCCCGGCGAAGTGCTGGTGGCCGACACCACCACGCCGGACTGGGAACCGGTGATGAAGCAAGCCGCCGCCATCGTCACCAATCGGGGCGGTCGCACCTGCCACGCCGCCATCGTCGCCCGGGAGCTGGGCATCCCCGCCGTGGTGGGCTGCGACGACGCCACCGAGACCATCCCCGACGGCGAGGTGGTGACCGTCTCCTGCGCCGGTGGCGACGAAGGGCGGGTCTATCGCGGCAAGCTCCAATGGGAGGTGGTCGAAACCGACCTCTCCGACCTGCCCCGCCCCAAGACCCGGATCATGATCAACCTGGGTAACCCCGACATCGCCTTCTCCACCGCCTTTCTGCCCAATGACGGCGTGGGGCTGGCGCGGCTGGAGTTCATCATCAACGAATACATCAAGGCCCATCCCATGGCCCTGCTCCACCCGGAAAAGGTTTCCGATCCCAAGGTGCGCAAGGCGCTGGAGACCCTCACCGTGGGTTACGACGACGGGGCCGACTATTTCGTGCGGCGCCTCTCCGAAGGGGTGGGCACCATCGCCGCCGCCTTCTGGCCCAAACCGGTGGTGGTGCGCCTTTCCGACTTCAAGAGCAACGAATACGCCGCCCTTCTCGGCGGTGCCGATTTCGAGCCTGAAGAGGAAAACCCCATGATCGGATTCCGCGGGGCCGCGCGCTACACCCATCCGGCCTATGCCGAGGGATTCGCCCTGGAGTGCCGGGCCATGAAACGGGTACGCGAAGTGATGGGGTTGACCAACGTCAAGCTCATGATTCCCTTCTGCCGGCGGTTGCACGAAGGCGAGAAAGTGCTCGAAGTCATGGCGGCAAACGGCCTTGAACGCGGGAAAAACGGTTTGGAGATCTACGTCATGTGCGAGATCCCCAACAACGTCATCCTCATCGACGGCTTCGCCCGCCTGTTCGACGGTTTCTCCATCGGTTCCAACGATCTGACCCAGCTCACCCTGGGCGTGGACCGCGATTCGGAGATCGTCTCCTTCGATTTCGACGAGCGGGACGAGGGGGTGAAGCAGATGATCCGCATGGCGGTGGAAGGGGCCCGGCGCAACGGCCGTCATGTGGGCCTGTGCGGCCAGGCCCCATCCGACTATCCCGAAATGGCCGAGTTCCTGGTCGAGATCGGCATCGACAGCATGAGCCTCAACCCCGATACCGTGCTCGCCACCACCCGTCACATCCTCGAAGTGGAGAGGCGGTTGGGCCGTTGATCCGGCTCAGGCCGGGGCGTCCGGCAGGCCGTCGAGTTTCACATCGAGCAGAAAGCGCTTGAACGCTTCGGCGGAGGGCAGCAACTGGCGGTTGCGCTGCTGGATGATGTACCAGTGCCGTTTGAGGGGAAAACCCTCCACGTCCAGCAGAGCGATCCGCCCGGCCTGGTGGTCCTGCTGCACGTTCAAGTACGAGAGCACCGCCACGCCGAGTTCGGCCATCACACACTGTTTGATGGCTTCGTTGCTTCCGAGCTCCATGTGGATCCTCGGCTCCAGCTTGTGTCTTCTGAAAAAGTCGAGCACCGCCAGCCGGGTGCCGGAACCGGGTTCGCGCAAGAGAAAGGGCGCCTCGCACAGTCGCTCGGGACCGATCTTTCCCTCCCGTGCCAGGGGATGGTTCGGCGCCGCCACCACCACCAGCGGATTGTCGGCGAAGACCTCGGCCACCACCGGCAGGTCTCTCGGGGGGCGGCCCAGGATGTAGAGATCGTCTTCATTGTTGCGAATGCGTTCGAGAAGCTGGTCCCGATTGCCCACGAAGAGCGAAACGTCGATGCCGGGATGGCGCCGGCAGAAGCGCCCCAAGAGCCTCGGCATGAAGTACTTGGACGTGGTGATGATGGCCACCTTCACGCGGCCGTGCTCCACGCCCTTGAGCATGGCCAGCTCCTGCTCCAGCAGATCCATCCGTTCGAACAGATCGCGACAAGCGGCGGCCACCCGCTCTCCCGCCGCGGTCAAGTGGATACGCCGCCCGATCTGCTCGATGAGGGGCTGTCCCACCGCCTCGGCGAGCTGTTTCACCTGGATGGAAACCGCCGGTGGCGTGAGGTGGAGCACTTCAGCCGTGCGGGTGACGCTCAGCTCCCGCGAGAGGGTGTGGAACACCTTGAGCTGACGCAAGGTGGCGTGGTGCACGCTCATGGAGTGTTTTGAAATGACTTAATCAAGATTAAGAAAGTTTAAATATACCTTAATCTCGCGCCCACACATAATGCGCCCATGCCATCCCTCGGGATGGACGAATTGAAGGCCGCGAAGCGGTCGTTCATCAACCGACCACATGGAGAAACGACACATGGGCAAAACCTATCAGGCGGGCGTCAAAGAGTACCGCGAAACCTATTGGGATCCCAACTACACGCCGAAGGACAGCGACATCCTGGCCTGTTTCAAGGTGATTCCCCAGCCGGGTGTGCCGCGTGAAGAGGCGGCGGCCGCCGTCTGCGCCGAATCCTCCACCGCCACCTGGACCACGGTCTGGACCGACCTGCTGACCGACCTGGACTACTACAAGGGCCGTGCCTATGCCATCGAGGACGTGCCCGGGGACGACGAGGCCTTCTATGCGTTCATCGCCTACCCCATGGGGTTGTTCGAGGAAGGCTCCGTGGTCAACGTCTTCACCTCCCTGGTGGGCAACGTCTTCGGCTTCAAGGCGGTGCGCGCCCTGCGGCTCGAGGACGTGCGCTTCCCGCTGTGGTTCGTGACCACCTGCCCGGGGCCGCCCCATGGCATCCAGGTGGAACGCGACAAACTGGACAAGTACGGCCGTCCCCTGCTGGGCTGTACCATCAAGCCCAAGCTCGGCCTTTCCGCCAAGAACTACGGCCGTGCCGTTTATGAGTGCCTGCGCGGCGGCCTGGACTTCACCAAGGACGACGAAAACGTCAACTCGCAACCCTTCATGCGCTGGCGCGACCGTTTCCTGTTCTGCCAGGAAGCCATCGAAAAGGCGCAAGCCGAGACCGGCGAGCGCAAGGGCCACTATTTGAACGTGACCGCGCCCGACGTAGAGGAGATGTACAAGCGGGCCGAGTTCGCCAAGGAGATCGGCGCGCCCATCATCATGTCCGACTATCTCACCCTGGGCTGGGCCGCACACCAGTCCCTTTCCAAGTGGTGCCGTGACAACGGCATGCTGCTCCACGTGCACCGTGCCATGCACGGCGTCATCGACCGTAACCCCAAGCACGGGATCAACTTCCGCGTGTTGGCCAAGCTCCTGCGCCTGCTCGGAGGCGACCACCTCCACTCCGGCACCGTGGTGGGCAAGCTCGAAGGCGATCGCGAAGCCACCCTGGGCTGGATCGACCTCATGCGCGAGCGGTACGTGAAGGAAGACCGTTCCCGCGGCATCTTCTTCGACCAGGATTGGGGACAGATGCCGGCCGTCATGCCGGTGGCGTCCGGCGGCATCCATGTCTGGCACATGCCGGCTCTGGTCTCCATCTTCGGCGACGACGCCGTGCTCCAGTTCGGCGGCGGCACCATCGGCCATCCCTGGGGGAACGCCGCCGGCGCCGCGGCCAACCGCGTGGCGCTGGAAGCCTGTGTCCAGGCCCGCAACGAAGGCCGCGAGCTGGAGAAAGAGGGCAAGGACATTCTCACCAAGGCCGCTCAGCACAGCCCCGAGCTGAAGATGGCCATGGAAACCTGGAAAGAGGTCAAGTTCGAGTTCGAGACCGTGGACAAGCTGGACGTGGCCCACAAGTAATCCGGCGCCAACAGCAATTCGAAAGAGGAAACGAAAATGAGCGACATTCAAGATTACGGCTCCCGGGTCTCCGACCCCAAGAGCCGCAAGTACGGCACCTTCTCCTACCTGCCCCAAATGAGCGAGGAGGAGATCCGCAAGCAGATCCAGTACATCGTGGATCAGGGCTGGAACCCGGCCATCGAGCACACCGAGCCCGAGTTTGCTTCCAGCCATTACTGGTACATGTGGAAGCTGCCCATGTTCGGCGAGACCGACGTGGACCGCATCTGGGAAGAGATCGAGCTGTGCAAGAAGGCCAACCCCGGCCATCACGTGCGCCTGATCGGATACGACAACTACAAGCAGACCCAGGGCGCCAACATGGTGGTCTACGTGGCCCCCATCGACGAGAAGAAACTCGAGATGATGGAGCTGGCCGCGGTGGTCAAGGGCTTCGGCCACTGACCGCCCTTCCGGGCGGGCCGCGTGGGCGGCCCGCCTTTTCGGATGGGAGCCGAGACGAGGGGATGCGGCGCGTCTTCTGGTCCCGGTTTCCGAACTTCAGAAACTCAAGCCAGACCCAGTCGAACGAGGTGGCCAACATGAGCGAGATCAACAAAGAAGATTTCATGATCAAGGAAGAGCCCTACTACCGCCCCGTGGGCGACGAGGTGGCGCGCTACGAGGCGGCCTATGCCGTGCGCATGCCCGTCATGCTCAAGGGCCCCACCGGCTGCGGCAAGTCCCGGTTCGTGGAATACATGGCCTGGAAGCTGGGCAAGCCCCTCATCACCGTGGCCTGTAACGAGGACATGACCGCGTCCGACCTGGTGGGCCGTTTCCTGCTCGACATCAACGGCACCAAGTGGCAGGACGGTCCCCTGACCATCGCCGCGCGCATCGGCGCGATCTGCTACCTGGACGAAGTGGTGGAGGCCCGTCAGGACACCACCGTGGTCATCCATCCGCTGACCGACCACAGGCGCGAGCTGCCCCTGGAAAAGAAAGGCGAGCTGGTCAAGGCCCATCCCGACTTCCAGATCGTCATCTCCTACAATCCGGGCTATCAGTCCATGATGAAGGACCTCAAGCAGTCCACCAAGCAGCGCTTCGGCGCCATGAGCTTCGACTACCCCGAGGCAGAGGTGGAGAAAGAGATCGTCGCCCACGAAGCCGGTGTGGACGAAGCCACCGCCGAGAAGCTGGTCCAGATCGCCCAACGTTCGCGCAACCTCAAGGGCCATGGCCTGGACGAGGGCATGTCCACGCGCCTGCTCATCTATGCCGGTCAGCTCATCGCCAAGGGCATCGCGCCCGAGCGCGCCTGCCAGATGGCCCTGGTGGAACCGCTCACCGACGACCCCGACATGCGCGACACCCTGGAAGCGGCCGTCGCCACCTTCTTCGGCTGATTCGGTTCCGGGCGACCGTCACGCCGCCCGGAATCCGCCCCATTCGCCCGATTCCGCCTTCAGGAGAGGACTGGGTCATGAGCGTCAATCTCGACGATTACCGTGACGAACTGATCGAAGCCGCGCCCGAGCTGGCCGACACCCTGGAAGCCACCTTTCACGAAGCGGCCCGCATCATGTCGCCCCAGGGGCTTCAGGACTACCTGGACGGCGCCCGGGGCATGGTGAACCTTCGCAAGGGGCCGGAGCTTCTCATCACCTGGCTCGAAGAGGTGCCCCTGGTGGCCCGAGAGTGCGGCGACGACGTCATCAAGGACGTGGCCGCGGCGGTGCTCAAGCTCGCCTCCATGGTATCCGGCGCGGTCCTGGTGCTGATGCTCTCGACCCTGCCCACCGCAGCCCGGCGGCTGGGCGATCCGGACCTGCTCCGATCCTATCTTCAGCTCCTGCACCGGTTGGCGGCGCGGGCGCCCCGGGGGTTGCGCCCCATGCTGGGCGTGCTCGACGAGTTGCTCTCCAAGCTCACCCTCTCCGGCCTGCGCCGCTGGGTCGACTTCGGCGCCGAAGCCTATCGCAGGGACCTGCCCAAGCAAGCCGCCTACTTCGGCCTGGAGAGCGAGGACGCCAAGGCGGTTCTCCAGCAAGAGCGCAAGGGGACCCTCTTCATCGATGAACAGCGCCGCCTCAACTTCTATCTGCGCGCGTTCTGGGGGCGGGATTTCTTCTTGCGCCCGACGGCGGCCGACTATTTGGGATTTCGTCCCTTCATCGAGGGGCACGCCATGCATCTACCCGATGCCGTGGACGACGTGGGTGGGGTGAACGGGCACGAACTCTACCGTGCCATGTGTGCCCACATGGCTTCCCACATGGTCTATACCCTCGAGCCGATCAGCGCGGAGGCCCTCTCCCCCGCGCAACAATACTTCATCGGCCTGTTCGAAGACGCCCGCGTGGAATACTGCGCAATCCAGGATTTTCCGGGCATGCGCAACCTGTGGCGTTCGGTGATGGACGAAGTGGGCGAGCACACCTACGAACATCCCGCCATGGTGCTCCTGGAACGGGTGGCCAAGGCCCTGCTGGTGCCGGGCGAGACCACCGGTGACGCCGAGGCGGACGAGATCGTCTCTCGATTCCACGAACACATCGCCGCCAACAGCGACGACACCCGCTTCTCGGTGAACCTGGGGCTCGATCTGTTCAATCTGCTCGCTCAGCGCCGGGAGGTGCCCAGCCTACGCATCCTGGAGGGCTTGGCCATCCCCTATCGCGACGACAACCGTTTCATCTGGTCGGCGGAAGAGTTCAGTTGGGAGCAGACCACCGCCTATCTGCCTGAGAGTCAGCGCCAGGTGCGCAAGCACGTTTCGGTAATGGAGCTGGTCAACGAAGTGGATGTGGAAACCGCGGGTGACGACGCCCAGGAGATCTGGGTGCTCTCCACGGAGCTCTTTCCTTACGAGGACGAGGGCATCTCCTACAACCAGATGGAGGGCAAGGAGCCGGTCTCCGAACCGTTCCACTACCCCGAATGGGACTACCACGTTCAGCTCCACCGCCCCGCCTGGGCCACCGTCTTCGAGCGGCGACAAGGGCGCGGCGACCCCGAACTCATCGACGCGGTGCTCACCGAGCACAAGGGAGTGAGTCACCGCATCAAACAGATCATCGATCGTCTCCGTCCGCAGGGCGTCGCCCGCCAGCGCAAGCTCGAGGATGGAGACGAGCTGGACATCAACGCCGCCGTGGACGCCATGGTCACCCTGCGCATCGGCCTGCAGCCGGACATGCGCATCACCATGCGCCACGTGCTCAATCGACGCGATCTTGCGGTGCTGATCTTGCTGGACCTTTCCGAATCCACCAACGAAACGGTCCGTGGCACCGACAAGACGGTGCTCGAGCTCACCCGCGAGGCCTGCGCCCTGGTGGCCACCGCCATCGAGGGCATCGGAGACCCCTTTGCCATCCACGGCTTCGCCTCCGACGGGCGTCACGACGTTCACTACTACCGTTTCAAGGATTTCGAACAACGCCTGGACGAAGAGGTCAAGAGCCGCCTGGCGGGCATGAAGGGCGGGCTCTCCACCCGCATGGGCGCCGCCATGCGCCATGCCGGACGGCACCTGATGCAACGGCCGGAAAAGCACAAACTGTTGCTCATCGTCACCGACGGCGAACCGGCGGACATCGACGAGCGCGATCCGCAGTATCTGCGGATGGACGCCAAGAAAGCGGTGGAGGAACTCAAGCGAACCGGCATCCTCAGCTACTGCCTCACGCTCGATCCCGAAGCCGACCGCTACGTGGCCCGCATTTTCGGGGCCAACAACTACACCATCATCGACAACGTCAGGCGCCTGCCCGAAAAGCTGCCCACCCTCTTCGCCAGCCTCACCCGCTGACCATGGGCCGCAGGATCGCCGGGGTTCCCGTATTCGCCGCCCGGCAGGACGAAGTGCCGGCGGTCCTCTACAATCTCTGGCGCCGCGCGCGCATGCGTTTGGGCACGCCCATCGAGCTGCCGTTGCGCGGCCTCAAGGAGATGCGCCTGGTGCTCGAGCACGACGCCTGGGTGGTGGTGGATGGCAACCGGGGCGAGGTACCCGTCCTCGCTTGGGTGGCGTTCCGCCCGCCGCCGAACCGCGCCCTCCACGAACCCGTGCCCTGCACCCTCAACTATTACCACTACCTGGCCAGCGGCCTTCGGGCGCGCACACTGGACCGAATGCAGCACGCTTTGGAACAGCGCCTGCGCCGGCGTTGAATACGTTTCTTTGATGTGGCTCAACAGTCGGTTTGCATTTTTTCCATCCGATGCCATCTAAACGTTAAAGTGAAACGGTCGTTGGAGGCGCCACGGGGTGTCGGCGGAGGCGCATGTGATGGTGAGCCGATCACACGATTCGAGAAGGGAATGGGCGTGCCGGGCCCATCTGCGCCGCGGGGCGTCGCCGCGATCATGACCCGGTTGGCTCATCTGCCCGCGTTGGAGGCCGAAGCGAAAGAGCTGCTTCGGGTGCTGGAACTGCACTGGCGCCGTCGCTATCGCAGCGGAGAACTTCACGAGAAAGTGAAGGTGCTGTTGCTGCGGCTCAAGGAGGTCCTGGCTCGTGACCGGGCCGATTCGCAATTCGTCGTCTCCACCTATCGGCGCCTGCTCCACCACCAGGCGCTGGAAGAAGAGGTGGAATTGGCCGACCAGGTGCTCAAACGGATGGTCGCGGAACTGAGCGTAGTGGTGGTGAGCGTGTTGCCCTTCGCCTTCGTCACCCTGCCCAGCCTGCTGGCTCTGGCCCGCCATTTCGGCATCGAACTCTTTCCTCGGGAGACAGAAGGCGAAAACCCGCCCGCGCCCTCCACGCTGGAGTGAAAGCCGGACCGGCGGCCAGATGTAGCCCAGGAGGACGAACATGATGAATCTCAATCTGGTGATGGTGGTGCCACCGCTCCTCTCCCTGACCGCTGGGATCGCCATCCTGATTTGGCCGAGGCTGCTCAACTACATTGTCGCCTTCTATCTCATTCTGGTCGGCCTTGCCGGCCTGCTGCCGTTGTTGTGAACGGGCGTGTTGTGAGAGCCACCGACGAATACGCCGGGCAACCGGTTTCCAAAACGCTGGACGAGCTGCGGACCGACGCCGCCGTGGGACTCACCCAGGCGGAGGCCGAAGCACGCCTGAGGCGCCATGGCCCCAACACCATCGAGGAGAAGGTGGAGCCGTTGTGGCACCGCATCTTCCGCCGCTTCTGGGGCCCCATTCCATGGATGATCGAGGTGGCCGCCCTGCTCTCGGCGGTGGTCCACAAATGGGAGGATTTCGCCATCATCGTCACCATGCTGCTGGTGAACGCCGGCCTGGACTTTTTCCAGGAGCACCGGGCGCTCAACGCCCTTCAGGCTCTCAAACAGCGCATGGCACGGGAGGTGACGGTGCTGCGCGACGGCGGATGGCGCCGAATCCCCGCGGCCGAGCTGGTGCCCGGAGACATCGTCAAGCTTCGGATCGGCGACATCGTGCCGGCCGACGTCCAGCTTCTGGATGGGGACTACCTCTCCATCGACCAGTCCATGCTCACGGGGGAATCCTTGCCCGTCTCTCGCCGGCGGGACGAAATCGCCTACGCCAACACCGTGGTCAAGCAGGGTGAGATGAGCGCGGTGGTGGTGAACACCGGAGCGCGCACCCGTTTCCAGTCGGTGGTGTCGCTGGTGAACAAGGCCAGCCTGGAAGAGCGCAGCCATTTCCAGAAGATGGTCATCGCCATCGGCAACTTCCTCATTCTGGTGACCATCGTTCTGGTGGTGCTCATCGTCATGGTGGCCCTCTTCCGCCACGAGCCCTTCCTCGAGATCGCCCGCTTCGCCATGGTGCTCACCGTGGCCGCCATACCCGTCGCCTTGCCGGCGGTGCTCTCGGTGACCATGGCGGTGGGGGCCATGAACCTGGCGCGCAAGCGGGCCATCGTCTCCAAGCTCACCGCCATCGAAGAGCTGGCCGGCGTGGACATCTTCTGTTCCGACAAGACCGGCACCCTCACCCGCAACGAGATGCAGGTGGCCAAACCGGTGTTGTTCGGCGACCACGACGAGCGGACGCTGTTTCTGGCGGCGGTGCTCGCCTCCCGTCCAGAGAACCGCGACCCCATAGAACTCCCCCTGTTCCACTACCTGCAAGACCACTTCCCCGATCTCGATCCGGGACGGTGGCGACAGATCGAATTCGTGCCTTTCGACCCGGTGCGCAAACGCACCGAAGCACTCGTCGAGAAAGACGGCGAACGGATACGGGTGTACAAAGGGGCCGCCCAGGTGCTGCTCGCCCTGGCGGAGCTTCCAGACGAGGCCGCCGTGGCCATCCAGCGCACCGTGGAGGCGTTGGCGGAGAAGGGTTATCGGACGCTGGCCGTGGCCTGGAAGAAAGGAGAAGCGCCGCTGGAACTCATCGGCCTGATTCCGCTCATCGACCCGCCGCGCGAGGATTCCGCCGAAGTGATCCGGAAGATGGCGGAGTACGGTGTGCGGGTGAAGATGGTCACGGGCGACAACATCGCCATCGCCCGGGAAATCGGCCGCATGCTGGGGTTGCCGCCGCGGGCCATGCGCGCCGAACAGCTCAGCGGCAAGAGCGGCAGCGAGCTGCTGGGCCTAGCGGAGGCGCTTACCACCGCCATCTACCACCGCCTGAAAGGAGAGTCGGTGAGCCTGAAAGCGGCGCGCCGTTTCGCCGCCGAGGTGATGGCCGAACTGGAACGGCTGTTCGACACCTCGTTGCTCGAGCGGGAGTTCGTCCACACCCATGAATCGGCGTTGGTGGAGATGATCGAAGAGATCGACATCTTCGCCGAGGTGGTGCCCGAGGACAAATACGCGCTGGTGGAGACCCTTCAGAAGGCGGACCACATCGTCGGCATGACCGGAGACGGCGTGAACGACGCGCCGGCGCTGAAGAAGGCGGACTGCGGCTTTGCCGTGGCCAACGCCACGGACGCGGCCCGGGCGGCGGCGGACATCATCCTCACCGCCCCAGGTCTGTCGGTGATCAACGACGCCATCGAACAGGCGCGCATCACCTTCGAGCGGATGAAGAGTTACGCCATCTTCCGCATCGCCGAGACCATCCGCGTGCTTCTGTTCATGACCCTCTCCATCCTGGTGTTCGATTTCTACCCCATCACCGCGGTGATGATCGTCATCCTGGCCCTTCTCAACGACATTCCCATTCTGGCCATCGCCTACGATCGCACGCGGGTCCACAAACAACCGGTCCGCTGGAACCTGCGCGAGCTGACGGTGGTGGCCAGCGTGCTCGGTTTCACCGGCGTGGTGAGCTCCTTCCTGCTCTTCTTCATCCTGCAAGAGCGGGGGGTGAGCGAGGAGATCATCAAATCGGTGCTCTTCCTCAAGCTCATCGTAGCCGGCCACAGCACCCTCTACATCACCCGCTCCGAAGGCTGGTTCTGGGAAAAACCCTGGCCCGCCCCCCTCCTTTTCTGGGCCACGTTCGGAACGGAAATCCTGGGCACGCTCATCGCCGTCAACGGCTGGTTCATGGCGCCCATCGGATGGGAATACGCTTTGGGGGTGTGGGCCTACGCCCTGGTCTGGTTCCTGGTCAACGACGCGGTGAAGATGGCCACCTACCGAATACTGCGGCGGGAAGGATTCTACGTTTGAGGCCGCTTCAAACCACCTTGATGGCCATGTCCTCCAGGGTGTTGGCGGCCACGCGGATGCGCCGCGCCACCTCTTTGAGTTGGGCGAGAAGATCCCGGTGCAACAGCAGCTCCTTGCATCCCAGGTCGGGATCCAGGGCGCCCGCGGCCCGGGCGCAGTGGCTCACCACCTCGTCATAGAGTGTGGCGATGCGGTCCACTTCGCCGCTGGTGCGTTCCAGGGGCACCTTGCCCAGGTCGGCCAATCCGTCCTCCAGGGCGCGCGCCATCTCCCGAAGCAGGCCCAGGATGGGCTCGTGACCGCCCAAAGGCGACACCGGATAGACCGCCACCTCCAAGCGGAAATGCTTTACCGCCAGCGCGATCCAGTCGAGCTGGGTGATCATGCGGTAGATGGACTCTTTGTCGTAGGGCGTGATGAACACGTCGAGCAGCTCCTGCATGTTGCGCCGTCGGATCTCCTGGGCCCGTCGGGCCAGGTCCTCGACGGTCGAACCTGCATCCTCGTCGGCCCGGGTGCAGAACCCGTGCAGCGCTTCCACCATGCGCCGCGCCACCTGGGCCTGTTCCAGCATGGCGCGGTCGAAATCCACCTCCTTGGGCAGCAGGAATCGACGAATGAACCCCATGGTCAGCTCCTCACGGCGAGATGGATCCAAGCGTAGGCGGCGCCCAGCAAGGCCGACACCGGCAGGTTGAACCACCAGCCGGCGACGATGCCTCCCACGGTGCGCCAGTGCACGTGGCCCGGCTTCTCGGCGGCGCCGTTGCCCACCAGGGTGGCGGTGACCACCTGGGTGGTTGAGGTGGGTGCGCCGATGGCGGTGGCCAGGCTGTTCACCAGGGCCGCGGCCAGCTGGTTGGCCACGGAGTGGACCACGCGCAGCCGGTAGAGGCCGAATCCCAGCGTCCGGATGATACGCCATCCCCCGAACAGGGTGCCCAGGGTGATGGCGCCGGCGCAGAGCGCCACCGCCCAGTCGGGCACCGTGAACCGCTCGGTGTGGCCGCTGGCGAGCAACATCATGCCGATGATGGCCATCCCCTTCTGGGCGTCGTTGGCGCCGTGTGAGAAGCCGAGCCAGGCCACGCTCAGGTACTGGGAGGCGACGAAGAGGGACTCCACCCGGCGATGGAAACGGGCGAAGCCGTGCAGGATGAACTTCATCAGGAGGAAACCGGCCAGGAATCCGAACAGCGGGGAGAAGACCAGTCCGGCCACCACCTTGGCGGCGCCCGCCAGTTCCCCCCGCGCCAGCGCCTCCAGCCCCCAGTTGATGTGGTCGCCGCCGACGGCGAGGAGGCCGGCGCCGATGAGCCCGCCGGCGAGGGAGTTGGACGAGGAGGAGGGATAGCCCAGCCACCAGGTGGCCAGGTTGTAACTCACCGCCGCCAGCAGGGCGGAGACCACCACCGCCTCGCCCTGGAGGCGGGAAGCGGTGTCGATCTCGACGAAGGTGCCCACGGT
>Ga0256914_1002251_pt1 | contig 16314 bp, 14 predicted proteins | sample HulkmetaG_FD_191571 | JGI IMG/M metagenome (GOLD analysis project Ga0256914, IMG submission 191571) | Hydrothermal chimney microbial communities from Main Endeavour vent field at the Juan de Fuca Ridge, Pacific Ocean - Hulk | ecosystem: Environmental > Aquatic > Marine > Hydrothermal vents ... | reverse complement strand
CAACGGGGTAGCAGCATTTGTAATGGCAAGATGGAGGCTGAAGCGAAGCGGAAGTCCGCAACGCGGGAAGCGCGGGGCGGATTCAAATCCTCTCATTTTTCGAAAAAAACCATATAATTTGAGTGTATATACAAGGTTAATGCCTTTTTGTCAGAGATTTATTCTGTGGTATAATTAAGTTTAAGGTTTGGCATGTTTGGCTGATTGAAAAGAGGAGAATGGTATATGGACAATTTGCCAATAGGCGTGCAGGATTTTGCAAAGTTAATTAAAGAAGGCCGCATTTATGTGGATAAGACAGAGTATTTATATAATCTTATAAATAATGGTAATGTCTATTTTCTTTCTCGTCCGCGCAGGTTCGGCAAGAGCCTGATGATATCCATATTAAATTATTTGTTTCAGGGTGAAAAAGAGTTATTTAAAGGCCTGTGGATAGAAGATAAATGGAATTGGGATGATAGATACCCTGTGATAAGGATGGATTTTAGTGAGATAGAGTTTGAAAGCAGTAATGAGCTTCGGAAAAAAATATCAGATATGCTGGGAAATACGGCAGATATGTATGATGTGGGATTAAAAAGCGCTTCCTATGAACAGAAGTTTAAGGAACTAATCGTAATCCTCAAGCAAAAATACAATAAAAACGTAGTAATTTTGATAGACGAATACGACAAGCCGATACTAGACCACATAATAGAGAAAGGGCTTGCCAACGAGATAAGAGATGTATTGCGGGGATTCTATTCTGTTATAAAGGCAAGTGATGAACATATCAGATTTGTGATGCTGACAGGGATAACGCGGTTTAGCAAGGTAAGCATATTTTCAGGGCTGAATAACCTAAACGATATAACAATGGACAACAAGTATTCCACAATGCTTGGCTACACGCAGGAAGAACTTGAACATTATTTTAATGGGTATATAGATGGATTGGCAGAGAAGATGAGGAAATCTAAAGAAGATGTCCTTTCAGAGATAAAGAAGTGGTATAACGGATATAAGTTTAGCGATGAGGCCGAAAGGGTCTATAATCCATTTTCAACAATGCTTTTGTTTGATAAACGCAGATTTGAATCACACTGGTTTGAGACAGGCAATCCCAAGTTTTTATTGGACGTGATAAATGAGGAAGGGTTTTTCCTGCCAGAGATAGACAATGTAGTCCTGTCGGTAGAGGAATTGGGCAATTTTGATATAGACCACTTAAGCGTAAGGCCGTTATTGTACCAGACAGGGTATCTGACGATAGATTACGTAGAGTATATAGATGAGATAGGTGAAACGCTGTATCATTTAGGATTTCCTAATATGGAGGTAAGGAAGTCCTTTAACCATGCGTTAGTCTGGTATTTGACAGATGAAGCGCAGGCGGCGCAAAAGAGCAAGGATTTGGCATTGAGCCTGGTAAGAGAGGATATGGAGGGTTTTGAAAGACAGCTCAAGGCGTTATTTGCGTCGTTGCCATATAATAGCTATGTAAAGAACAACATAGCGCACTTTGAGGGCTATTATATAAACGTATTGTTTTCGTATTTAGATGGAATGGGGATATTTGCCAAGGTAGAGGAAGTGACGAACAAGGGCAGGGTGGACTTGACAATAGAATTTAAGAGCAAGATATTCATTATAGAGGTAAAGGTAGGCGAAGGCTCGGCATTAGAGCAGATAAAGGAGAAGAGGTATTGGGAGAAGTACCAAGACAGGGGTAAGGAGATAGTGCTTGTAGGGATAATATTTGATGAGAATGAGAGGAATATCTCAAAGGTTGAGTGGGAGAAGGTGTGAATCGTGTTTTGAGCTTGACACTTATCTGATTAACGTGTTAAAATCTCCAATTCTGTGTTTAATCTGTATTTATAGGAGGTTTTGTGATGGGTATAACGATGGAGTATATAAGAGAAAATGTTGAGTCTCCGCAATTGAAAAAGGATATCCCTGATTTTAGGCCGGGCGATACTATCGTCGTTGGTTTTAATATTAAAGAGGGAGATAAGACGCGTATTCAGAATTTTGAGGGACTGGTTATTGCCCGTAAAGGGGCAGGCCATAGGGAAAGTGTCAAGGTGCGCAAGGTCTCTTACGGAGAGGGTGTTGAGATTACTTTTCCTCTGCATTCTCCAAGGGTTGAATATATTAAAGTCAAGAGAAAGGGCCGTGTGCGCAGGGCAAAGTTGTATTATATAAGGGAAAAAATTGGTAAGGCTGCGAGGATAAGGGAGAGAAAGTAGGCTTGTTAATCGGTTTGGATGAGGCCGGACGCGGGCCGTTAGCCGGGCCTGTTGTTTGCGCAGCGGTTGCTGTGCCTGATGGCCTTGACTTTCAGGGGTTAAAAATCACTGATTCAAAGAAAATGACGGAAAGGCAGAGGTTGTCTGCCTTTCTTTTTTTGTCTAAATCAGTTCATTGGTCTGTTCAGGTTGTTCCTTTGGCAAGGATTGAAGAAATGAATATATTAAAGGCATCTTTATGCGGTATGAAGCAGGCAATGTTAAGGCTTTTAGGAGATTTGAAGCTTGACCAAGCGCAGGTCATTATTGATGGCAATGGTGTTTTTTCTATGGACGGCGTTCCTGCGAACGTAAAGGTGAGGCCTGTGCCTAAGGCGGATTTAAACGTGCTTGAGGTTTCCTGCGCTTCTATTATTGCAAAGGTTGTGCGTGATTATATAATGCGCGGATTGGACGTGTTATTCCCTGAGTATGGTTTTGCCAAACACAAGGGGTACGGGACAAAGGCCCATATTGAGGCCTTAAGGCGTTCGGGGCCAAGCCCATGGCATAGAAGGTCTTTTCTCTCAAAGGTATTAAGCGGACAGGTAGAGTTGTTTTAGTATGAAGAAACTTGTGCTTATGTATCATAATATCTCCGATGATGGCGGGTTCTATTCCGTTGATCCGGATGTGTTTGAAAAGCAGATGAGTTATATCCAAGGCATGGATAATGTTATTGTCAGTTTTGATGATGGATATAAAGGGTGGGTGGATTATGCCTTGCCTGTGTTGTTGAAATATGGAATAAAGGCGATTTTTTTTGTGGCAACCGGTTTTTTAGACAGGGATATGGAGGGCGCCCCGGGATTGTCGGAAGAGGATGTGCGGTTATTAAAACGTTCTGGTATGGAGATAGGCTCTCACGGCGTTACTCATAAACCTTTAAATACGTTTGAGACTCTGGAATTTGAGGCAGTGACTTCAAAGGCCACTCTTTCTGAGATTGTAGGTGAGGATATCCGGTTTTTTTCTTTGCCTAAGGGGGCCTTGTTAAAGGGGCTATTTAAAATGGATTTATCTGGATTAGGGTATGAGCGTATTTATACGTCTGTGCCGGGATTTTGGAACGGCAGTTCGTTTTTTGTGCCTAGGGTTGTTGTCAGAAAAACGGATTCTATGTTTGCGTTTAAGGCCTTGGTTAACGGCAATTCCTTATTGATGGGTTATAGAAATGCCCAGTATCATTCTATTAATTTTGCAAAAAAGTTGATTTTTGGCGAGGAGTTATATTTAAAGATTAAAAGGTTTTTATGGAAATAGTATTTTGGATATCGTTTGTTTTTGTTTTTTACGTATTTGTCGGATATTTTTTTATCTTATTGTTTTTAACCTATATTCGCAGGGTATTCTTTTTGTCCAATTTCCATCCCCGGTATCTTATGGCCGAACCTTTTATTTCTGTTGTTATTCCTATTCACAATGGGGCTGAGTTTGTTGAAAATAAGATGCGTTCTATAAAGGAAAACGGGTATCCTCTGGATAAAATGGAGCTTCTTATTGGTTTGGACGGATGCACGGACGATTCTATGAAACAGCTTATGAAATGGGAGAATGTGTTTCCTAATTTTAAGGTGTTTAATTTTTCCAAGAAGTCTAATAAGTCCAATGTGCTAAATGCCCTTGTGCAACATGCTCAGGGTGTTATTGTGTGTTTTACAGATATACGTCAGGAGCTTGCACCCGGAGCTTTCAGGGCATTAATTGACGAGTTCTATGATTCCTCAATAGGGGTGGTTAGTTCGGAATTGGTGTTGAGGTCTGCTGATGGATCTGTAAAGGGATTGGGCCTTTATTGGAGATATGAGAAGATTATTCGTTCTCTTGAATCTGAATTGGATTCTGTCAGCGGGGCAACAGGCGCGCTTTACGCTATACGGAGGGATTGCATACCTAAAGAGATACCTTCGGGAATCTTATTGGATGATGTGTATATACCTATGAATGCGGTTTTGCGCGGGCGCAGGATTTTGTTTTCAGATAGGGCTATTGTCTATGATTCTCTGCAGGGCGATGCAGTTGAGTTTCGCAGGAAGGTGCGCACGTTAGTTGGCAATTGGCAGATTTTAAGGGTTAGCCTGTGGTTGTTAAATCCGTTTAAGAACAGAATCTTTTGGCAGTACGTTTCTCATAAGGTTTTTAGGTTATTGAGCTCGATTTTCCTGGCATTGTTGTATTTTTCTTCGGCTTATCTTGCCTTTAGGGGGAATGGTTTTTATACATTGTTTTTTATCGCGCAGAGCCTGTTTTATATAATGGGTGTGATAGGGTTCTTTTTTAAGTGTTTAAGAAAAGGGATTTTCGGTATATCATATAACTTTATGTTATTAAATATCGCTGCGTGGATCGCTATGTTAAGGGCATTAAAAGGCGATTTTTCCGTTGATTGGAGGTAATGAGATGAATGTGATTATCCTTGCAGGAGGAAGCGGCACGAGGCTTTGGCCTATAAGCAGGAAAGGCCTGCCAAAGCATATTGTTGATTTTTTCCCGGGAGGGCCTTTGTTTTCTTCCGCGATGGAAAGGGCTAAGGCCGTTGCCGGAAAAAATGGGCATATTGTTGTTGTTACGAGCAGAGAGCAGGAGAGGATGTTGCGCCATCAGGCAAATAGATTCAAAATGAAGGGCCGTATTCATTTTATAGTTGAGCCTCAGGGCAGGAATACCGCGCCTGCGCTTATTGCCGGGGCCTTGTTTTTAAGGGATAAACTGGCGGTGGCAGGCCCATGCGCTATGTTTCCTGCCGATCATTTGATTTCTTCCCGTGATAAATTCGTAACGCAGTTCGCCTTTATAGAAAAAAAACTGGTTTCTTTTCCGTCTATTGTTGTGTTGGGAATTGAACCTCAGTTTCCGTCAACGAGTTATGGATATATAAATGTGCGCCTTGATAATAAGGTAAATGGATTTTATCGCGTTAAGGCATTTACTGAAAAACCTTCGCTTCAGAAGGCAAAGTCCTTTATCAAAAAGGGAGCTTATTATTGGAATAGCGGTATGCTTGCGTTTGATTTGGGCCTTCTTTTGGATAGTTCTGAACGGCTTTGTCCTCAGATAGTCAAGAAGTGTAAGAAATTCATTGAGTCGGATATGTCTGATGAAAGGGCATATACGTCTATTAAAGGTATATCTTTTGACTATGCGGTGTTAGAGAAGCTCAAGAGCATTTATATGCTTCCTGCCAAATTCCCATGGTCTGACTTGGGGACGTGGTCTGCTGTTGAAGACGTTTTCCCAAAGAATCGCGAAGGCAATATAGTCCAAGGCAATAAGGTGTACTTGGTAGATTCTAATAACGTTTCTGTTTTCTCAGGAAATAAGACGATAGGTGTGGTCTCGGTCAAGGATTTGATTGTAGTTGACAGCAATGATGCCCTTTTGATTTGCGATAAGTCTAATACTGAGTCCGTCAGAAAGATTGTTGATATGCTGGAGAAGGACAAAGACGATTCGTGGTGCGATCCTGATCGTATGGAAAGGCCGTGGGGATATTACGTGGTCTTGGATAGAGGCGAAGATTATAAGACGAAGCGTATTGTCGTGTATCCGGGAAAGTCCTTGTCTTTGCAACGTCATAAGCATCGTTCCGAACACTGGGTAGTCTTAAAAGGCACTGCCAAGGTGAGAAAAGAAAACGAAGAGATTATCGTTAAGAAGAATCAAAGCACGTATATTGAAAAGGGCCAGCTCCACAAATTATCCAATCCCGGCCGTACGGTGCTTGAGATATTGGAGATACAAAACGGGTCTTATTTAGGAGAGGATGATATTGAGAGGTTAGATTAATGAATAGTGTTTTTGTGTTTTTATATGTTATCTTGCTTTCTTTTATGACGTTTCCTCTTGCGCCTTGGATATGGGAGAGGTGGACTGCGCATGAGTCTTATTACTCCCATGGGCCATTACTTGTGCTTTTGGGATTATACCTGATTTTTGCGCATTTTAATTCATCAAGGCCGAATTTGCTATTTCGGCTCTCAAAATGCCCTGTTGGATTGTTATCGGCAGGCGCGTTTTTATACGTATCTGGCGCATTATTTCGCGTGTTTTTCATATCCGCGATAGGCCTGTTGCTTGTTTTTGCGGGCCTGATAGGATATCTGGCAGGAGCAAATCACTTTTCAAAGATAAAATGGCCGTTGTTTTTTATGTTCCTGGGTATTCCTTTGCCAATGGTTTTGACTGAACAGCTGGCCATGTTTCTAAAATCCATATCCATAAGGCTGTCCTCTATGGCATTAAATCTCATGGGAATCAAGGCAAGAGTTGCGGGAAATGTGCTTTTGATGCCGTATTCCAAGCTGGAGGTTGGCGCTCCGTGCAGCGGGTTGCGGTCTATGTTGTCGGTCTTTTCGCTTTCTCTGTTTTTCGTTTATATTAGAAAGCCAAAGCCTCTTGTTGCCGGTGCATTGATATTGTCTGCCCCGATTGTGGCTTTGCTTGGGAATGTGTTTCGTATCACTTCTTTGGGCTTTGTGGCCGATGTTTATGGCACCAAATACGCTATGGGATTTTTTCATGATTTTATGGGATATGTCGCCTTTGTTTTTGATTTGTTGATCTTGTTTGCGTTAGAGTGGGTTTTTACGCAGGTTTATGGTGTGTTTTTTGATGAAAAGGGGCGCGTTGATGCGCAATAAGCTCATAGTGCTTTTGGTTTTGGCCCTGTTGGCTTGGTGCGGGAACGTATTCTTTGCCTCTATGGACGTAAAGAGTATTGCGATTGACAAGGTTATGCCTTTGAGTTTTGCATCTTATGAAGGGGTTGACCTTAAATTGAAGAAGTACGTCTATGAGATTCTTGGCAGTAGCAATGTCCTTTCGCGGAGATATACCGGGCCAAATGGTTTTCAGTGCGATGTCTCTGTTGTCGCATCTTTTTCCGACAGGCTTGTTATCCATCCACCTGAGGTTTGTATGCATGGCGGGGGCGCTGATGTTATGGGGAAAAAGGTTGTCAGGCTTTGCAATACGGATTTCAATTATATGGTCGCAAAATATTCCGATAGCCTTAAGTATTACGTCTATTATTTTTACGGTATAGGGAATAAAAAGCGTTATGTGGATTATTACAGATTTCAGATTGCGTCTTTTATAAACAAGGTAATGAGGCGAAGCGAGGTAGCTTATTTGTTTAGAATTGTTGTTTATGAAGGCCAAGAGAAGGGGTTAGAGGACTTTGTTTGCGCATTGATGTCTAATATGGATGTTGAACGCGCAACTAACTGATATGGAGGGTGGTTGCTATGCCGTTTGTATGGCTTTTGGTGTGTTTGTTTTTTTCTCCGTTTTCTTATAAGTTTGCATTGGCCGGGACTATCTGGGCTATTGTTATGTGGTTTTTTATGATTTCTATGGCTGCCGTTGCAGGGCAACGGCGTGAACTGGTTGTCTGGTCTTTGGCGAGTTTGCCTATCGTGATTAGTTCGGCATTTTTCGTCTCACATACGCCGGTTGGCCCGTTAGACGTCTTTGGACGGGCATTTGTTTTGGGCTCAATTATATTTTTCGCGGCATTGATCCAACGTTCCGAGAGTGTGAGGATTAAGTATGGCGCAGGCCCGTATACCGCGTTTTTGGGTATATGTGCCGGGCATATCTTGTTGTTAAGCATATTCCTGTTATTTGCATTCTTTAAGATGAAGCTTTTATTTATATTGCATTCCATTCTGCTTCCTGTTTCTTTTTATATGATAAAGGCGATGAATTACAAGGACAGGCAGGGCAGGTGGACACTGCCTGTGATTAGCGCCGAGGCGTTATTGATTTTTCTGGCAGGGTATATGATATTTTTGGGGTTGTCTTCCAAGTTTGTCAAATCGTTTGATTTATTTATTTCCAAACTGCTTGGGATGTAAAGATGGGGGTTGTTCCTGAATTAGTGGCTCCGGCAGGTACTTGGCCGAGTCTAACGGCCGCTTTAGACAGTGGCGCAGATGCAGTCTATTTCGGCGCAAAGTCATTATCTATGCGCGCCTTTGCTGGCAATTTTGAGGTAAACGAGATAAAAAAAGTAGTTGATCTTGTAAAAAAACATGGCAAAAAGGCCTACCTTGCGCTTAATACCATAGTTATGCAACATCAGTTAAAGACAATGAAGCGGATTGTAGATGAGGCGGTTTGCAGTGGTGTTGATGCGCTTATCGCCGCTGATATGTCAGTGATTAATTATGCGGTGTCAAAAGGCCTTGCAGTGCATGGTTCAACGCAGTTGAGCATATCAAACGCAGAGGCCGTTGCAGGTTTTGCAAAGATAGGGATTAAGAGAGCGGTTCTGGCAAGAGAATGTTCTTTAAAGGATATCTCTGAGATTTATAACGATATCTCTTCAAAGGATTTGGATTTTGAAATAGAGGCCTTTGTGCATGGGGCAATGTGTTTAAGTATTTCAGGGCGGTGTTTTATGTCCTTGTATTCTGACGGCAGGTCTGCAAATCAGGGGGCATGCGCCCAGCCGTGCAGAAGGGAATATAAAATAACGGCCATTGATAATAGCGCGGAGTTTATTGTCGGGCAGGATTATATCCTGAGTCCAAAGGACCTCTGCTCTATAGAATTTTTGGACCTGTTGATGGATGCTGGCGCGCGCGCATTTAAGATAGAAGGCCGTATGAGGCCCCCTGAATACGTGAAAGAGGTCGTAAGCGCTTATAGAGAGGCCATAGACTTGATCTTGGAAGATAGGTATTCAGATAAAGACAAACAACGCCTGAAACAAAGGGTTTCTAATGCCTATAACAGGGGACTTTCTTCGGGGTTTTACTTCCATCGTCCTGATAAAGAAATAGGACGATGGTGGCATAGTTTTTATGAAAAGCGTTTTTTAGGGCAGGTAAGGCGGTTTTATCCTAAAATAGGTGTTGCGGAGATAGAGCTTTTGGCATCGGATTTGATTTTGGGTGATAGGCTCTTATTTATAGGAAAAAGGACAGGCGCAAAGGAATCTGTTGCAGAAAGCATACACATTGACGGAAATTCCGTTGAGAAGGCATTGAAAAGAGAGAGAATAGGTGTAAAATTGCCTTTTAAGGTATATCCCGGGGATAAGGTGTTTTTACTCGTAAAAAGGGGTGTTAGTGGGAAGTGATGCGCTAGAGGCCATATTGGAACAGCTAAGGTCTGCTGTTTGTGATGGGCAGGTCAATGAATCCCTTTCTATATGTCTTCTTGCCTCGGCAGGGTCAGGAAAGACGTATGCCTTGACGAGTATTTATACAGAATTGTTGTTTTTGGGGGCTGATTTCTCGTCTATTTTGGCAATAACGTTTACCAATAAGGCCGCTAATGAGATGAAACAGCGTGTATTGTCTTCTCTCTCGCAAAAGGCCTTTGATAAGGGAGATCCTTCGGCTGAGGAACTCTTAAAAGAGATATTGTTTGATTATTCTATGTTTTCAATAAAGACCATTGACAGTTTTATGAATTCTTTAAGGCTTTCTTTTGCAGGGGAAATAGGCATTAGCCCTATTTCTCAGCTTAAAGTGAGTTTTGTCGAAGATATAGATATTATTATACAGAGATTATTGGAGAGTTCTCGCTCCAATCCCAAGATAAAGGCCGCCATTGACGAATTTATGGCGTATTATGTATCTTTGCCCGGTGTTTACAAGGATTGGGACCCTGTTGTTTATCTTCGGGACTTTTTCTCCTCATTTTTGAGAAAGGAATCTGATTTTAGGGCAAACGTTTTCTTTGGCAAGGTGGATAGGGATATGGGTATTAAGGCAATAGAGGGGAAAAAGGCGGCCTTGATTAAGGCCGCAGATGGCTGTGGCGCCTCATTTTCCAAAAACGCCAAGAACTTGTTGGATAAGATTACAGAGGATTATTTGTATAATGCGCCTTTTGACGTGTTCAAATCCGCTTTGTGGAATAAGTCTTATCCTGAGGATTTAAGCAGGTCGGTGCTGGTTAAATCCTCAAGCCAACAACAAGAAATAGTGTTTCCTTATTGGCAGGATTTAGCAGATGCCGTGCGCAGGTATGCGTTGGTCGTTTCAGTAAGTATGGGCAAGCCTTTTGCTGTTTTGTTTGAGGCCTTTAAACGGGAATTGGAGAGATACCAGTTTGAAAATGATATCCTGTATGTGGATTTGCTCCAAAAGGATATATCCTCTATTGATTCAAACAAATTACGGGAGCGCTTTGCCATAAGGTCTCAGCAATATAAATTTTTCTTATTGGATGAGTTTCAGGACACGAACGTGTCTCAATGGCACACGCTTTCACAGATCTTGGAAGAGGCATTGAGTTGTGGAGGTGTCTTGTTTTACGTAGGGGACCCTAAACAAACCATATACAGATGGCGGGGGAGTATACACAATATATTTGAACGGGCGAGAGGATTGTTTGCCTCTGCAAAAGAACTTAATTTCTCCCTTAAATATAATTGGCGCAGTCTTCCGCAGATTGTTGAATTCAATAACAATATATTTGATTCAGTGCCTGACGTGTTTAGATTGTCTGACGAGGCAATGGAAGACATCCTGAAAGTTTACGCCGACTCTTCACAAACTCCCCGTCGGCAGGGCCCGGGAGAGGTCTCTATCATACAATTGGGCGGAGAAGATGGGGAAGACTATGAAAGCGCGTTTTTGCATGCGCTTAAAAACAATAACAAAGGAGACATCGCCATTTTAGTGAGGCGCAGAAAAGAGGCGGAAGGCATTGTTTCGTTTTTGTTGGAAAATGGATTTTCCGTAATATCTGACGAGTCTTTGACATTGGCGGGCAACTGCCACATCAAGGCCTTAATGTCATTATTGGGATTTTTGGCATTTCCATATCAAGAAAGATATTTAAAGGGATTTATATTATCGCCTATGTGGGCAAAGATAACCCAAAAAGGGCTTGATTACTGGCAGGAGTGGATAAGCGTTTCGCCCAAGTCAGTAATAAGCAGGCTTAAGGGTGAGCATAAGGAGCTGTTTGAGGAATTTATTGAAAAACACTTAAATGCGTCCGGGTTTGTCGGGATACATGAGCTCGTTTCCAACATACTTTATTCCTTTGATGCATTTAACCTGTTTCAAGATAGCAGCGCATTTTTCTTTGAGTTTTTGGAGTTGCTCTTATCGTACGAAAAAGAAAAGGCCGGTTCCCTGCCTGATTTTGTGGACTGGTGGTTTTATGGGCAGGAATCAGAGTCCGTATCCTTAAATATGTCTGAAGACAGCCCGGATACAATCAAGGTTATGACAGTCCATAGCGCAAAAGGACTGGAATTTTCAACAGTGATATTGCCTATATTATCTGTTGATATGTTCGGGAGGCATATGCGCAGTTTAACCGATAACATATTCTGGCAGGAGACAGAAGAAGGCATCATCCCTTATTATATTAACAATGCTTTAAATGTGCATCCATTGTTAAAGGCGATTGCCGATGAAGAGAAAAAGAACATCCTATGGGATAACATTAATCTGCTTTATGTTGCTATGACGAGGGCAAAGGACCGTTTGGTTTTGTTTTTGCCCGGCGATATGCCGCCAAATAAAAAGGATTGGGCAAGATGGATAAAAGAACGGCTCAGTATATAGTCGTAAAGCCATTTAAGGATCAGGATTACGGCGCTGTCAGATATGGGCTGTGCATTCATCGTATAATGGAGCTTTTGGCGCAAGAGGAATTTTCTCTAAACCATATTGAATCTGTTATAGAACGGGCTGTTATAGAATTTTTCCCGCCGACAGATAGAGGCTTGGCAAAGAAGACGATATCAAAACATCTAAACGGCTTATTTTCTTCAGAGGTTTGGAAAAAATTTCTTGCTATGTGCAAGGATAAAAGGCTTTTCCCTGAAAAAGACATTATTATGGGCGAGTTTTCAGCAGGCAGAATGGACTTGTTGTGTTTATCCGATGATGAGGCGATTGTCTTTGATTATAAAATTGGAGGAGAAGAGAGCGAACATATAGAACAGATCAGGGCTTATATAAATGAACTGGCAAAGAAAATTACCACGCCTGTTCGTGGTTTTTTGTTTTATATAAGTGAAAGCGGAAGTTTTTTAAAAGAGGTCAAAGCATAGATGGACAGCCCGTTTTTAAAGGATATATTTGAGGTTTTAGAGCGCCTTCCTGAAGGGGATTTGGAAGAGTGCGCCGTTGTGTTTACCGGAAGAAGGCCTTCTTATTTTATGTATGATGAGCTGAAAAAGAAGGGCGTGTTATTTCCGCCGAAGGTATTTACGTTGAGCGATTTTTTCTCAACGATGCTTACCTATATTGCGCCTTTTTACAAGGCCTCTGAAACCGATTTGATATATTATGCAAAAAAGGCATCCGAACCGTTTATAAGTGAATTCGCGCAGTGGGAGGCATTTATCCCATGGGCAGGCCAGCTTATTCATGCATTGGAAGAGCTGGAACTTAATGAAGTATCTGTTGAAGATGTTGGAAATGTGTGTTCTATTTTGACGGGATACGAAGAAGACGAACTTTTCTTTAAGTTATGGAACCACATAAACGACATAAGGCATCGCTTTTATGATTTGCTTGAAAAAGACCGCGTATTTACCTATAGTATGATTTTAAACCGCTGTCTTTCCATTGAGAAAGTTCCTTTTAAACACATTATATTCGCCGGGTTATTTGCCATAAACAAAAGAGAGCATCAACTGCTTTTAAAACTATCTGATTTAACAACCACGCGCTTTATATTTAACGCCGTTGACTTGCCCAAGGTAAAAGAACACATTATTAATATCTCTGATAGTCTTGGCGCAACGATTTCTTTAAGACGGCCTCTTCCTGAGAAGATAGAGATAGTCAGGTCTTCCGGATTGTATTCGCAGTTTCTGGATTTGGATAAACGACTTCCTGATAAAGTAGATGGCCCCACGCAGGTTGGGATTATATTGCCTGATCCTGAGGCATTGTTTCCCATGGCCGACATAATATGCCACGGCTCAAGAAAGTTTAACATCACAATGGGATACCCTTTTTCAAAGACGCCTATGTATCAGTTTTTAAATTCCCTGTTTTCTTTTTGCGAGGAATACTCTGATGGGATCTTTCCCGTGAAGTTGTTTTTCCCCATATTAAGGCACCCGTACATAAGAAACATAACTTACAAAGATATAGACTGGGCCAATGCCTTATCCGAGCTTGAAAGGGCATTGTCAGAGGCAGAGCTTGGTATGGCGGGTTTCAACGACGTTATTGGGCTTAGCGAATATAAAGACGTTGTGGAATCTGTGAGAGGGCTTTTTATTGAACCGATGATATCTGCAAAGACCTTAAAACAATTGGCGCAGGTATTAAAGGATATGATTGCATTTATATACGATAACAACGAGCGTTTTAGACAGCATAAAATAAATCGGGAGTATATGTCATTATTGAAAAAGGCCTGTTTTGATGCTGTAAATTCCATGCTTTCAGATGAGGCCATATCTCTGAAAATGCTGTTAAAGACTATGCGTATGTTTTTACTTTCCAATAAGATACCTTTTGTTGGAAGTCCTGTTAGAGATATGCAGATAATGGGCGCGTTGGAGGCCAGAAATATGGCGTTTGAGAATCTGTTTGTTCTTCATATGAATGAGGGTATTTATCCAAAGACGCGTAGTCAAAACCTCATATTAACGGACAATATATGCCGTTTTCTAAAAATGCCGTCTTCAAAAGACAGAGAACTCTTGTTTATGTATGATTTTTATTCCACATTGTCAATGAGCAAGAGCGCTGTATTGTTTTATATAGAGTCCAATAAGGAGAAGTTAGAGATAAGCAGATTTATCCGGCAGATAGATTGGATGGTTAAGGGAAGATATCGCGATGAGGTGGAGTTGATATACTCTAACGCAGAGGGCATAAGACTTGACTTGTCTGAGAGGGAGTCTGTTTTGAGGCGGGCAAAACCCGACTCTATCTTGAGTTCAATAAATAGATTCTCAGCCACGACGATAGATACGTATATAGCATGCCCTATGAAGTTCTATTACAGATACATTGCCAAGGTCAAACAGCCTGTGAGCAAGGAATACAGTCCTGAGAGAAAGGATATAGGGACGATCGTGCATAACGCCTTATCTATCTTATACCGCCCGTTTATTGGCAAAGAGTTAACTGAAGATGCCTTTAAAATTATGATGCAAAAGACGGGAAAGGCTGTTGAGGAATCTGCTGATGGGATATTTACGCTTGGCAGGATGAAACTGGTTCATACGAAACTCATATTGCAGGTTATAGAAGCGCGGGTGAAATCGTTTATCCAAAAAGACAAGAAACGCTGGTTAAAGGAAGGATTCAGAGTCTATTTTATAGAGGATGAGCAGGATGAAGGATTTTATGCAAAACTGGATATTGGCGGGATTTCACTGCCGTTTTTCGGCAGGGCCGATAGAATAGATATCCTGCCTGACGGCACATACCTTATATTGGACTATAAGACATCTTCGCGCAAGGCCCCGGATGTCAGAAAGCGGTGTTTCTTCTCCGACGATATAGAAATGGAATTGATATACGAGCTGTATAAGAGATCCGTGCAATTGCCTCTTTACGCGCACCTCTTTGCAATTACCAAGGGAATTGATACAGGGAAAATAAATGCGGGGTTTTGGAATATCAACGAGGCAGAACCTTCATTATTATTCACAGATAAAACCATAGAACTCAAAGACAGTTTTATGTCATTGTTTAAAACAGATTTGGTTTTCATTATACAGGAGATATTGGACAAGGAAAAACCCTTTGAATGCCATAAAGACGTTATGACATGCGCCTATTGCCCGTATAAGGATATATGTATGGGGTGATAATAAGTTGCCACATTAGATGTTGTAGGCTATGCTTTTTCAAGTGGAGAAGACATCTATGTAGATGGCAGATTTGGTATGATGGAGAATCTTTGTCGTAGAAAGAGATAGCGAATGAAAACAGAGACTTGCAGGAATTATCATTATTTGTGTTTTGAAACGTATGATTGGATTTATTTTCAATCCCATATGGCAAATAGTTTTTTGACAAGCCATATCCAAGGGTTATACTATAGGTGATGAAGGCAGAAGCTGGTAAAGCAGGGGGTTGAGCATGGGAAACAGGGGTTTGGCGGGAGAATGCCGCTTGTGGCGCACAGCTATAATAGCGCTGATAATAATGCCTGTTTTGTTCAATGGATTTGCGAATGCAGCGACGATAACAGCAGATAGCTGTTCATATGAGGATGTCTCATATGCCATAGACAGCGCAGAGAGCGGGGATACGGTTATCGTGCCTGCGGGCGAGTGTGTGTGGGATGAGACCGTATCCATACCTGATAATAAAAGGATTATATTACAAGGGACAGGCAGTGACGCAACCGTAATTACATGGGAAGGAACAAATGAAGCAATTGACTTAGGTAGATCTGGCTCGCGTTTAACTGGATTTAAAGTTATTTTGCCATCAGGTACAAGCAATTATTGTGTGCATGTATATGGCAATGATTGGAGGATAGACCATTGCGAGTTTGAAAATTTTACAGGTAATAGCAGAATGGGAATCTATATTCGCGGGATTCCTTTGTATTCTGATCCAAGAGGACTTGTTGATAACTGCGTATTTAAAAATACTCGAGTTAACATTCATGGCGATGCGTCTCTTACAGCACATAATTCATGGTATATAAATTATCAGTTGGGGACAAGAGATTTTGTTTTTGTTGAAGATTGTATATTTACAAGGACTATATTTGGTAATTCTATAGATGTACAATACGGAGGTAATTATGTTTTTCGACAAAATGTTATTATTAACAGCAACACAGAAGTTCATTCCTCTGATAACAGTGATGGGTCACACAGAGCAGGCCGTTTATGGGAAATTTATGAGAATACGTTCAATGCCACTAAATATATGTATGCCCCATTTCGTTTGAGAGGAGGCACAGGGGTAGTTTATAGCAATACCATTAAAGGTGATTATGAAGATCCTAATATCTTAATTGACAATGTTAGGACATACGAAGGTTATTGCACAGAGTATCCTTGTCGCGACCAAATAGGGAGGGGCAGGGACGCATGGTTGTGGACAGATGAACATCCTTTCCCACCCCAGGC
>Ga0256914_1002250_pt1 | contig 16320 bp, 13 predicted proteins | sample HulkmetaG_FD_191571 | JGI IMG/M metagenome (GOLD analysis project Ga0256914, IMG submission 191571) | Hydrothermal chimney microbial communities from Main Endeavour vent field at the Juan de Fuca Ridge, Pacific Ocean - Hulk | ecosystem: Environmental > Aquatic > Marine > Hydrothermal vents ... | reverse complement strand
TTTCATTCTCAATTCATGTTACGATAATGACCCGATTTTCAGGGGATTAGCAGTATTAAGGATGCAAAATGGACGTAATTATGGAAGCTTACGAAAAAAAGAAATTGGAAAAAAGAAAAGAAAAAGATAAAAAGCGGGAAAAAGAGAAGGAAAACAATAGTAAAGAAAAAAAGGAAAAATAAAAAACCTTTATTTTGCGTACGGCGTTACTTTTCAAGCTCTTTTTTGATTTTTAAAATAGCTTCTTTTGCTCCGATAGGCAAAGATATACCGCCATCTCCCGGCACTTCGTAATCCCTCGGATTTACTCTGATCAAAGGAGCTTTGTAAGCGGACGATATGTCCTCTCCCATCATTCTAACCGTAGGAACGGCGAGGCCGGCTCCGAATTCCACAATTGCCAAAGAGCCGTCGGCTCTATCCATAAAATCCAAAAATCTTCTTCGTTGTTCTCTCTCCCTCCTATCCACCCATTTCCAATCACCGAACATCAAAATATTCGGTCTTGCAATCTTTTTGCAATGAGGACATTTCGGCAAAGGCTCTTTAGCCGAAAAACTCTCTTCGTCCACTACGATTTCTACGCCCTCCGCGCTCCATATCACATCTAAACAGGGCTCTACGCATTGCAGATAGTGAATCGAACCGTGTACCTCGTCTATTTTATTTTCATCAAAACCAGCCTTTTGAAATTGACCGTCAACGTTCGAAGTAAATACGAAATAATCCTTTTTCCCTTCGGCAATCTCCAAAAGCTTATAAAACCCTTCATGAGGAACGGTTTTTCTGTAAAGATTGAGCCTATGTCCGTAAAAAGCCCACGCAAGATGCGGATTTTCATCAAACCATACGGGATTGGCCAACTCCTCAAAACGCAGATTCAACCTCTCGGCCGCCGGATAAGCCCGCCAAAATCCTCTCTTGCCTCTAAAATCCGGCAATCCGCTATCAACTCCCATCCCGGCACCCGCCGTTATCAAAAGATAATCGGCTTTTTCTATCGCTTCCGCGGCTCTTTTTATCTCTTCTCTCATCATAAACTTTTCCGTTTCGAATTTTTTACAAAGATTCTATCATAAAAAATTTACATCCAGGTGCAAAACCACATCTGAAAAACCAAAACGCTCCAAAGCTTATTTATATTTACGCTTTTTCCCTCTTTCAAAAGTCTCTTCAATCTGCCGACCTCTTCAACGTTAAAAATGTTATGTTCTTTCATCCTCTTCTCGTCAAGATATATATCGAGCAAAAATTCCAAATCGCCCCTCAGCCAATAGTTAAGAGGAGGTTGAAAACCGCTTTTGGGACGCTCCAAAAGCTCCTTGGGAACGTATTTGTAAAGAATTTTTTTCAAAAGATACTTTTTCGTGGAATTTTTATATTTTAAAGAGACGGGAACCTTAAACATATATTCGGCTATTCTATGGTCCAAAAGAGGCTCCCTCGCTTCCAAAGAGACGCTCATTGAAGCTCTGTCGACTTTAACCAAAGAATTGTCTCTCAAATAGGTTATATAGTCTATAAGCATCATCTGATCCATAAAATCGAGTTCTTTTATTTCTTTAAAATATTTAAAATAACTCCGAGGCAAAAAAGTATCTTCGCTCTTTATCAATATCTCCTCGACTTCCTCTTTTGAAAGATTGGAGCTTGCGTTTATGAACATCGAAGAAAAACCGTCCGACTCGACGGCTCTTTTAAATTTAAGATATTTATCGACTATATTCCTATTTCTAATCTTTTTAGGAAGCAGATCGTTTATCCTTTTTACTCCGTCCGCCGAAACCGAATCTACAACTCTTTTTAAAATCAATTTCTTAAATTCGTTGCTAAAAATATCTCTAAAAGAGTAGAGAGCGGAATATTTGCTATATCCCGCAAACTCCTCGTCTCCCCCGTCGCCGGAAAGCGCCACCTTAACGCTTCTTCTCGCAAAAGAGCTCAAAACGGCGGTAGGTATCGTAGAATCGTCGGCAAAAGGCTCGTCGTATATGTAAGGCAGTTTTAAAGCGGTCTCCATAAGCTCCTTTTTGCCTATAAAAGAGACATGATGATCGGTTTTCAAATAGGAAGCGACGCCGTAAGCCTCTTCGGATTCGTCAAACTCCTTTTCTTTAAAACCTATACTGAAAGTATCGAGCTTCTTGTCGCTGTTTGCCTGCAAAATCGCCGCAACCAGCGAAGAGTCGTATCCTCCGCTCAAAAATATCCCCACCGGAACGTCCGCAACCGTTCTTAAAGAAAAAGCGTCGTTTAAAATCTCCTCAAGTTCTCTTAAAACCTCTTTTTCGCTCTTTTCAAACTTCTCCTCTTTCGCTATCTTTACGATATCCCAATAGCGGGAAATTTTAAATTCTCCGCTTTTTAAGTCGTACTCCATATACGAAGCGGCGGGAAATTTATAAAGATTTTCAAATACGGACTCGTCTCCTCCTATATATCCGAATCTCATATAAAAAGGGAGAACCTTTTGATTTAAAACCTTCTTAAAATAAGGATTTTGAAGAAACGCTTTCACTTCCGAGGCGAATATAAAAATATCTCCCTCCTTATAATAATAAAGCGGCTTCACTCCCGCCCTGTCTCTTGCCAAAAAGAGTTTCTCTTCTTTCTTATCGTATATGCAAAAAGCGAACATCCCTATAAATTTATCCAAAGCCTTACGGCCCCACTCCTTATAAGAGTATAAAATAACCTCCGTATCGCTATCGGAAGTAAATTCATACCCTTTTTTCAAAAGCTCTCTTCTTATTTCCCTAAAATTGTAAACCTCTCCGTTATAAACTATCGCATATCTTTTACATTCGGACACGAAAGGCTGATTCGCCCTTTCGGAAATATCCAAAATGGAGAGTCTGTTGTGAGCGAGATGAAGATAGCTTCCGTTTTTCAGGGGAGTTATCAAAAAACCTTTACTATCCGGCCCTCTATACGATAGAGAGGCGTTCATCTTTTTAAGAACCCTCTCTTGAGGTTTTTTATATACGAAACCGACTACGGAACACATGCGAAACCTCTTTTTTTGGCCAAAGAGAGTTCCAAAACGCTTTTAAATTTTCCGACGATTTTATCTTTTTGAAAATCTTTTACCCTAAAAGAGCTCATATACGCATATCTCTCTCTTAGCTTTTCATCCTCTTTCACTCTCCTCATCGCTTCGCTCAAGGCTTCCGCATCCGATACGGCCGTTAAAATTCCGTATTTCGAAAGCTCCATACCGCTTTCAAGATGAAACGAAGTGCCCTTTTGCATGGAAAGAATCTCTCTCGGGCCGCTTTTACAGTCGGTGCTGATAACCGGCAAATTGCATGCGAGCGCTTCCAAAATGACGTTGGGAAATCCTTCGTAATCCGAACTTAACACGAAAGCGTCGCTTCTTGAAAGATATTTGAAAGGATTTTGATCCCTTCCGAGCAAAAATACCCTCTCTTGAAGCTCGAGCTCTTCGATAAATTTCTCAAGCTCATCTCTAAGCTCCCCTTCGCCTATGATAATCAATCTGCTATCTTCATCGTTCATTCTGTAAAAAGCTTCTATTAAAAGTTTTTGATTTTTTTGAGGATGGAGTCTGCCTATGTTTATAAAAGTAAAATATGAGAAATCAAACCTGCAAGGCTCGTTTTTAAGCTCCTCCACTTTTTCCAAATCTATGGGATTGTTTATAACCTCTATCTTCGAAGAAGGAATGAAAAAGTTTTCTATCAGATCAGCCTTTATCCCTTCGGAATTGGGAAGAATCATATCCGCTTTGGGATATAAAGTTTTTATCAAAAATCTATTCGTTCTATCCTTTAAAGAATTGGTAGCATACTCCATGGAAGGGGCTATTCTTTCACTGATGACGCATACCGCTTCATTTCCGTAGCTTTTAGAGAGAGCGTTTATGTAATTGGGTCTGTTCATGAACGACAAAGAGAGATCTATGTCGTATTTTTGACAAAACTCTTTATACGAATACGCTAAAAAAGGTATTTTGGAAAGTTTTTTAACTCCGCTTTCCCGATACTCCCCGTTATCGAGAAGTATCACCTCCACGTCTTCCGGTATTTCGTAATCTATCCTATCGTGCATCAAAACGAGTTTTATTTCGAAATCGTCCTTCAACTCTCTTATAAGTATGGAAACGACCCTTTCGGCTCCGTCTCCCTCCATAGAGTATATAAGTATGGCCACTTTCTTTTTCATGCTCTTTCCTCATAAAGATTTTCAAAAACTTTTTCATATTCATCAATGATTTTCGAAAGCTCATACCTTTCTACGCTCTTTTTTATTTTCTCCCCGTCAAAGGGAAAATCCGCCGCTTTCTCAAGCTTTTGGGCAAATTCCGAAATATCGAAACTTTCCGCGACGAAACCGTTGATCCCCTCCCTAACTATTTCGTTTATTCCCCCTTTGCAGGAAAAAGCCAAAACCGGAACGCCCAAAGCGTTAGCTTCGAGCAAAACGTTCGGAAAACCTTCGTATCTCGAACTCAAAGCGAGCAAATCGGCATTTTTCATATAAGGATAGGGATTTTCCCTAAATCCCGAAAAAACAACCCTGTTTTCCAAAGAAAGCGCCCGAACGAGTCTTTTTAATCTCTCCTTCTCCTTGCCTTCTCCTATCAAAGTCAAAAAGATATCGTCCCTATCGCAAAGAAAAAGCGACTTTATCAAAAGATCGAATCCTTTTTTGAAACTCAAAGAACCCACCGCCACCACGTTAAAAAATCTCTCGTCAAAAAGTTTTTCGTTACCGCCGCAAGAGGCTCTCTCCTCTATCTCTTTTTTATCGACGGGATTGTGAATTATTTTCATTTTTGAAATCGGCATACGATAATTATCCCTCAAGTCCTCAAACATATCTCTTGATTGGCATATTACGAGATCGAACTTTTTATAAACGCTTTTAAACATCAGATCGAAAAGAAGAGGATATTTCTCGTCCCTATTTTTTAAAGATACGAGATTGGTCTCTCTCGCTACGAATTTTATCTTGCGAGGCATAAATCCTATCACGGAAGATACGAGAAGATTCATAGATCCTATGGTGGAGAAGACGATATCCGGGTCTATCTCCTTTATCGCATTAAAAAGTTTGAAAAAAGAGCTTTTTAAAGAAGGACTTTTCAAATCGTAAATCTCTATTTCCGGAGGAACTCGATTCAAAAACGCTCCCTTTTTTTCCAAAAGCAACAAAACCGGTTCGAATCTCTCCCCGTCCAAATTTTTCAAAAGAGTACATACTATCTTTTCGGCGCCTCCGGCATTCATAAAAGGAAGAGTAAAAAGTATCTTTATCTTTTTATTCATCTATTCATCCATCTTTCATACCACAATTCGAAAACGAACAGATCCCATAAAAAAACGGTCTTTTGAGAGCGGCCGTTTAAATAGTCGTCTCTTAAAGAGATAACCTTTTTAGCATCGAAAAATCCCTCTCTTTTTATCCTCTCTTCGTTTACGTAATCGATAAAAACATCCTTAAGCTCGTTTCTAAGCCACTTGTCAAGAGGAAGGCTAAGCCCTTTTTTAGGCCTGTTCATTATCTCTCTTCCGACAAATTCGTGAACTATCTCTTTTAATATGTATTTTCTTATTCCGTATCTGTGCTTTAACGAAGAGGGAACCCTCGCCATAAAATATAAAAGCTCTTCGTCCAAAAAAGCCTCTTTCAAAGAAAACCCGTAAAAAGAGGAAGCGGCCGAGACTTTTCTCATCTCGTCGTCCAAAAAGTAGGTTTTTATCGTCGTAGCAAGAAGATTATTAAGCTCGTCGTTGCTATCTTTTAACATCTGATTGTCGAAATTGGTGGGAAGCTCCTTTATATCCCCCCCTTTAAATATCTCTTTTACCTCCTTAAAAGTCATCACCTGGCTTTTATGTTTTAGCATCTGAGAAATGGAATCGGAGTTTAGAACCAATTTCAGTTTTTCAAGTTTTACGAAAAGAGGATTGAGATTTTTTTGAGTCGATATCTCTTTGGGCTCTATCTTTTTTAAAATCTCGGAAAATGCTCTCCTAACTCCGACCGGAGACCTCATAAAAACCCTATACTGTTCTATGTGATCCCCCGTTCCGAAAACCTCGTCTCCCCCGTCTCCGGCGAAAACGGCCTCTATCCCCCTCTCTTTCATTCTTCTTAAAATATAGAGAGTGGCAAAAGCCGCTTTGTCTCCGAAAGGCTCGTCGTAAGCCTCCATAAAATCCTCTATCGTATCTCTAAGTTTCGACGCGGTAAAAAGAACTCTGCAGGAAGAGACTCCTATCGCGTCCGCAACCTTTTTCGCGTAAACGCTCTCGTCATACTCGTCGTCTTCGAAGGCTATGGAAAAAGTCTCTATCTTGGAGGGACTGTTTTTTTGGACGAAAGCCGCTATCGCTGCGCTATCATAACCTCCGCTCAACAAAACGCCGTTTTTTAAAGAGAGATCGAGTCTTTTGGAAACCGCTCCGTCCAAAAGCTCTTTAGCCCTCTCTACGGTCTCCTTCTCTCCCGCCTCCAAAAGAGGCATTCTGTAAAGATGCGCAAGATCCCAGTAAATCTTCTCCTTAAAGTCGTTACCGCTTAAATCCAACTCGGCATAAGAGCCGCTTTTTAACTTGTAGCAATTTTCGTAAATCGTATTGGGCTCGAGCATATAACCGAACCTCATATAAAGAGCCAAAGAGTCTCTGTTTACGCTCTTTTCAAACTCTTCGTACTCAGAAAAAGCTCCCAAAGAGTTGGAGAAAAGAAAGACGTTGCCCTTTTTGTAATAATACATCGGCTTAACGCCCATTTTATCCCGGAAAATGAAAAGTTTGTTCTCGAGAGAATTAAAAAGAGCGAAGGAAAAAACTCCTTCAAATTCGGAAACTATATGCTCTCCCCATTTGTGAAGAGATTTCAAAACTATCTCGGCGTCGCTTCCGCTTTCGAAAGAGTATCCGTAAAGAGAGAGTCTTTTTCGAAATCTCTCTTTATTGTAAATCTCTCCGTCAAAGGAGAGAGTTAAATAACCGTGCCTTAACAATCCCGTTTTTTCAAAGCCGATAAAAGAGTTTTTCCCGTTTAAAATTTCATACTTTTTTCTGTTTTTGAAATCGCTTTTTTTATTGTAAACCGCAAATCCACCTACTCTTTTCATTCTCAAAACCTTTCTCTTTATCGTACTTTTTAGCAAAATCGCTCGCTTCGGAAACGCTCAAAGAAAGCATGGAGTATTTATAACTTAGCTCTTTAAAATATATAAGTATCTCCTCCAAAAACGCTATGTTTTCTTTTAAGTTGACTCCGAAATTGTGAGGATGCCACCACAAATGAAAAAGTTTTTTCTCTTTTGCGGCAAACTCCATCTGCTTTTTTATCCTATTTAGTCTCATTTTCTCAAAATAGGAAAACCTCTTCGAAACCGGCCGCAGAAATCTGCTCGAAGGAATGTTTAAAAGAGCGTTTGAAGTATCTATCTCGTGAGCGTGCAAACCGGTTATATTCATATAGGTATCGGCAAACAAGAGAGCTTTTCTTACAAACCCCTGTTTTTTCCTCTGATCGACGGGACGATATATAAAATGGTTCGGATTGCCTCTGTAAGCTTTAAAACCGAGTTTCTTCAAAACGGGAACGTAATCGACGTTTAGCTGATCTCTGGGGAAAATGATGCTTTTTAAATCTCTTTGAATCTTTTTTAAAGCTATCTCTTTAGAATATAACAAGTCATAATAAAACTCCCTTTCATTCTGCCCCTTTTCAAGACAGTAGTAGTGAGAAAAAGTGTGCGAAGCTATCTCTTGAGTCTCCTCCTTGGCTATCTCCTTTACGCTATCGGGAGCGAAAAAGAGTCTTTCGTCCATTTTCTCGAACTCCTTAAGCCGTTCGTAGGAGGAGTATCTTTTGTCATCGTAAGAGGGACGAACGGGAGGAAGGTTTTCTCTAAGCTCTTCGAAATTTTCGAAATACACAAATCCCACCACTCCCCAAGTGGCGCGTATTCCGTAAAGTTTGAAAATTCTAAGAAGCTCCGAAACCGCATCTTTAGAGCCCAAAATATTTTTTCCGTAATCTTTTACTCTTTTGGAATCAAACACTCCCCAATAAAGTTCGAAATCTAAAGATACGGTAAAAACTCCGTTTTTCATCACTAAACGTTCCCCCGAAAACTGCCGATATCAAAAAAGGTAAAATATAATGTAAATATTATATTTAATAAAACCTAAATAGCAGTTTAGTTAAAATTTATTAAACTTTTTTACAGTAGGATTTTATAATGCTAAAAAGCGTCGAACTTTTCAAATCCAACGAAACCTTTAAAAAACTCTTATCGAATTTCGTCTCTTTGGTAGTGTTGCAGGGAATCAACTACATAGCTCCCCTGATACTGCTACCCTATCTCGTTAGAGTGTTGGGAATAGAAAAGTTCGGACTATGGGCGTTTGCTCTCGCCGTAACATCCTACTTCGTTTTGCTTACCGATTACGGATTCGAATTCACCGCAACCAGAAACATCTCTTTGCATAGAGAAAATCGTCAAAAAATAGAAGAAATATACAACAATACTTTGACGATAAAATTTCTCTTCGCTCTTTTAAGTCTCTTTATAATCGTATTGTTAACACTCTTTATCGACAAATTTTCAAAAAACTACACCCTTTTTTACATTCTTTTTCTATCGGTCGTCGGCCAGGCTCTTTTTCCGGTATGGTTTTTTCAAGGCATAGAAAAGATGAAATACATAACCTTTTTAAACTTTCTATCGAAAGTAATTCTTTTATCCTTGATATTCGTTTTCGTAAAAACGCCCCAAGATATAAATCTCGTAGCTTTTTTCTACTCTCTCGGATTTTTGGCCTCCGGAATAATCGCCCAATACATAATCAAAAAAGATTACGGGATTTCCTTTTCTTTTCGAAAGCTCTCCGAAATAAAAGAGGATCTTATAGAGGGATGGTACGTATTTACCACGAGAATAACCGTCAACCTCTATACGGCGGCAAACGTCGTGTTTTTGGGATTTTTGGCAAGCGACAAAGTGGTGGGATACTACTCCGTGGCCGAAAAGCTGGTCGTTGCGATAGGAGGAGCGTTCATACCGCTTCTACAAACGCTATATCCCCATTTCGCAAAAGTCTATTCCGTATCGAAAGAGAAGTTTTTCAAAGGCAACAAACTTCTATCGGCGGCAATATTTCTAACGGCTCTGCTCCTGTTTACGATCGTAAATCTTTTCGACGAAGAGATACTTCTCCTAATCACCGGAGAAAAGCCGAACGAATATCTTTTGAGGCTGTTTCACATTCTCACTCTAATAATATTCCTCTTTCCATACGGAGGACAGTTTACGAGAATGCTTATAACGATGGAAAAAGCGAAATTGCTAAACAGAATAGTTTTGATAGCGGCGATAATCAACACCTCTTTGGCTCCCGTAGCGATACACTTCTTCAGCGCGGAAGGAATAGCATGGCTTACCGTTTTCATAGGATGCTACATAGCGATAGTGAAAGGATATTTCGTATATGTAAAAAATTGACGATATATGAAACGATAAACGATTTTTTTTATGAAGAAAAGAGATGAGCGTTTTCGTATATCTTATTCTAATTTTAATAATATTTATAGTGGAACTTAATAGAAAAAAATATTTCACTTACGACTTTATGATATCTTTTAACTTCTTTTTTCTGATATCTTACGCTCTAACTCCCCTGATACTCGCTTCGGCCGAAGATCCCTCCGTCTATTTCGCAAACGATTTAACAAAAGGAGTTTACTATTACGGAGACGGAAAAACTCCCTTTTTGATACTCTTTTCGTATTTGATTTTTTTAGCCGGATATTATAACTCCTACTTTAGAAAAACTCTGCCCGTTTTTATAATAAAACCGAAATTTCAAGAAAGCTCCTTTATAAAAATATCTCCCTTTCTGGTAGCGATACTTCTGTTTTTCATGGTCGTTTACGTTATGCAGTTCGGAGGAGTTAGAGAGACCATAATGGCGGCGGAGGCTTACAGAAGCGACGAGTACGAGCCTCCGAAATTCGGTTTCGTGCAAAGATTCTTTCCCGCTAACATAGTTTTACTCTATTACTCCTTTTTCAAAGCTTTTTTGGACGAAGAGAACGAAAAATACAAAACGCCCTATATAATTCTCTTTCTCTTCTCGTTTGCATATTTTCTTTTCGTTTTCGTTTTATACAACAGCAGAGGATATTTGATAACCACCCTCGGAGGCTTGTATATCATTATGTCGATGGTAAAGAGAAGATACTATTTCGTTCAAGTTCTACTCCTATCCATAATCGCCGTAGCGGTGATAGAGATAGGAGATCCTCTCTTTTACGCCATTCCCGAACTTATAGACAACGGATGGGAGAGTTTCGTAACCGCCTTTTTGGATCTTGTGAAAGAGGGAGAAAGAGAAGGGGGATTCGCTCTTTTTATCAGCAACTTTACGCATCCGATAATCTCTTTGGATCTTAGTTTGAAAGTGGCTGGAAGCGAGGAGGTGCCTTTTAGATATTTTTCCGATTTCGTGATAGCGGTTTTGTCTCTTTTGCCGGACAAACTCGTAGGATTCAAAGATCCGCTAAGCGTTAGCAACATAAATACGATTTTAAACATAGGAGAGCTAAAAGGCACCGTTTTGGTGGGCATACTGGGATTTTTCGCATACTCTTTGGGAGTCGCGGGAATCGTAATCGGAATGTTTTTTTACGGAGTTTTGGGAGGATATCTGTCAAAATTTTTCTACGAAAACTATAAGGAAAACAAAACCGTAATAGTTTTTGCGTACTTTTTCATATTTTATTACGGATATTTCGTATTTAGAGGAGATCCGAAAATTACGCTCGGAGAGGTTTTCATACTGATTTTCATAATAGGAGTTATTTTGCTATTTTCCGACATTTACGTAAAAAAATCTTTTGACGATATTAAATATTCGAAACCTTTTTCAAACAGGAACGAATATGAAGTCAAATAGAAACGAATCTTTAGCCGATTACGAAGCTTTAAACGTAAAAAATCTAACGTTCTTTCTATCTAAAGAGAATTTGACGATAACATTTATAATTTTACTTCTTTCCCTACTTTTCGGATATATCTATTACAAACAAAAAACTCCCGTTTATAAATCCTACATCAGCATAGAACTTCCGGAAAGAGGAGCGGAGAACAGAGGAGCTCAAGGTCTCCAAAACATAATCCAAAACATCACCATGCCGACTCCCATGAACAGAGAGACGGAAATAGACATTATAAAATCGAAAAGACTCATTTTAAAAACCATAAATATCGTTCCCATGAATATAAGATACTATAAAAAAGGGACTTTTAGAAAGATAGAGCTCGAAAATCCTCCTTTCGTCGTAAAAAACGCGATCCTAAAAGGGATTGCGAAAGTAAATTTTATCTTAACTCCGATCGACGAAAAGAGATTCAAACTGAAAATAGACGCAAAAAACCGAAAGGAGATGATATACAAATACGGCCAAAAAATAAAAATGACGAAAGGAAGTTTCGTTATCGAAAAAGCTTTGAAAAATATCCCCAAAGAGAAGTACTATTTTACGATTTTGCACGAGCAGAAAGTGGCCAAAGAGATACAAAAAAACCTAAGCGTCACCCCGTCTTCTTTAAGATCCTCTCTTATAATAGTGGAGTATAGGGACTCAAATCCCCGTCTTTTAAAAGATTTTCTAAATACGCTCGGAAAAGTCTATATAGAAGAGAATATCAAAAAAAGAACCCAAGCCGCCTCGGCAACGCTCGAGTTCATAACCAAACAGCTTAAAAAGATAAAGAAAAAGTTGGAAAAATCGGCTCAAGCCTTAAAAAATTTCAAAAAAAACAACAACATTTTAGACATAGCCACAAAAACGAGGGAGCTTATAGACAGATCGGTAGCCATAAAAGAGGAGCTTTCGAGAGCCTATCTCGAACTTCAGGCTTTTAAAAGCGTAAAAAAGGAGTTTTTAAAAGGAAACTACTCGGCACTCGCCGCGATAGGAAACAGATTTCCCATCCTAAACAATCTGATAGAGCGGCTAAAAAGAGAAGAGATCGAAAAAGAGAGCCTTCTTACCGAATACACCCCTTTGCATCCTCAAGTCATAAGAGTCGATAAGAGCATAAAAGAGATTAAAAACTCCATAAAAAAACTCATAAAAGGAATAGAGACGGATCTTGAAAAAAGAAAGAACATACTCGAAAAAGAGTACCGAAGCTATGAAAAGGAGATAAAAAGTCTCCCGAAAAAAGAGCAGATTTACGCCAATTTGGAAAGAGATTACGAAGTTAACGAAAGATTATACTCCTATCTGCTAAACGAAAAATCTCAATTCTCCATAGCCAAAGCCGCGAAAGTCGCGGGAACGAAGATCATAGATTACGCGGAAATTCCTCTAAAACCGTTTAGCCCCAACAAATCTCTCGTCTTAAGCGTAAGCGCGTTTTTAGGACTTTTGCTCTCGATGGCGATCATATTTTTCAAAGAAAAAAACGATCCTAAATTAAAAAGCCCTTCGGAAGTCGGCAAACTAAGCTCTCTTCCGATATACGGCCTCATACCCTTTATCAAAGACGAAACGGCCTACAATAAAGTTTACGTCTTGGAAAATCCCAATTCCAAAGAGAGCGAAGTATATAGAAAAATAAGAACCGAACTCGAATTCATTCCTCCCTCAGCAGGATGCAAAACCATTTTGGTAACCTCATACGTTCCGGGAGAGAGAAAAACCGTTACTTCGGCAAATTTGGCGGCGATATTCGGTTTAGGAAACAAAAAGACGCTTCTTATCTCTTTCGACTTCATCACTCCTCAAATTCACAAAAAATTCTCCATCCCCAACAGATACGGAACGGCGGATCTGCTGGAAAAGAGAGTCAAAAATCTCGATAAAGTCATATTCGAACATCCGATATACCAAAATCTTCACATCATCCCTTCAGGAGAGATACCGAAAAACAGATACGATCTTATCCAATCAAACAAAACGGACGCTCTTTTTAAATATCTAAAAAAAATCTACGACTACATCATAGTTGACACTCCGGCGGTGGATATGGTTTCGGACGCCCTTTTGTTAACGAGACACAGCGACATAACCGTATTTACGGTAAGAATGGACTTTTCCAAAAAAAGCCACATAAAAAACGTGGACCTTCTCGTTAAAAAATACAAAATAAAAAATGCGGGATTTATAATCAATTCAATAAAAACGAAACACCTAAATTTCGAAACCTACGACAAAGGATATCTTTACTATGCAAACTACTAAGGCGATATTTCTCCTGTTTCTAACCTCCTCCCTGCTCTTTTCCCGAAACCTGTTCGTTTCCTTAAAAGGAGACGACGAAAACGAAGGGGATTTCAAACATCCCTTCAAAACCCTCCAAAAAGCCATAAATTCCGCAAAACCGGGAGATATCGTTTATATAAGAGGAGGCGTTTATCCTCTAAAAGGAGAGTTTACCGCAAACGGCACGGAACGAAAACCGATAATTTTTCGTCCATATAAAAACGAAACCGTAGTTTTTAAGGGAGAGAGGAAAAAAGAGGATAAATTCTGGATAGTGGGCTCTTATCAGATATTGAAAAATTTCAAAATAATAAACGGAGAAACGGGAGCGGTTTTTACAAGATACGAAGATTTCAACGCATCCCACAACGTTCTTGAAAACATAGAGTTTTACGGACACGTATTCGGGGGAGTTTTGATAACGGGAGGAGCATCTTACAACCTCATCCTAAACTGCGACTCTCACGACAATTTCGACGAAAAGACCGCCGGAGAACACGCCGACGGATTTGCGGTTAAAGGTTTCGAAAACGGATACCCTTATCCGTATGCGGGAGACGGTAACGAATTTATAGGATGCAGAGCTTTTAACAACAGTGACGACGGATTCGATCTATGGGATGCGGGAGGGAAAGTAACGATAAAAAGATGTCTCTCTTACGGAAACGGTTACGATAGATGGAATTTTACCAAAAGAACCGGAAAAAGATTCGAAGGAGACGGAAGCGGCTTTAAACTCGGCCGAAACAATAAAAAATACGGAACGAGCTTTCATAAAGTAATAAACTCTTTAGCGTGGAACAACAAATATGCCGGTTTCGATTCGAGCGAAAACGAAAACGCTCTTTTAATAAAAAACAACGTTTCGTACGACAACGGGATAAATTATAAATTCGAAAGCAAAAAACAGATTCTTTTTCACAATCTCTCGATAAAACCGAAATTCTCCCATTTTCGGGGGCTAAAAGATCCGCACTTTTTAAATTCTTGGGAAGAGTGCGAGGATAAAGAGATAGAAAAGAGAGTCGTATCTTACGACGATACGAAGATAAAAGGGAAAAGAGACGAAAAAGGAGAGTTCGTAAGAGGAGATTTTCTAAAGCTGAACCCCCCTTGTAAAAGTTACCGTTAAAGACTCATATCGGTTTAACGACCACCATAATAACTATAATTATCATTAAAATCGTGGGAACTTCGTTATAAAATCTAAAAAATTTGCCGCTTTTTACGCATTTATCTTCGGCAAGTCTCTTTCTAAAATAGTTTAAAGAAATATGATACGCTATCAACAAACCGGCCGCAAAAAGTTTGACATAAAGCCAATCGCCGCTTTTAAAAAGAGAGGGATTTAGATAGATCATCAAAAGTCCGCTCAAAACGGTGGCCCAAAAAGCGGGAACGCCTATAAACTTGAAAAGTTTCTCCTCTTGAATCTTAACTACTTCCACAAATCCCTTATTGTCGATGTTTTCCATATGATAAACATACAGTCTCGGCTGATAAAAAAGCATCGCCATCCAACTGATAAAACTCATAACGTGAAAAGCCAAAATCCAACCGTAATATTCCATGAAAAAGCTCCTTTTTAGAATCCATTTTAACAAAAAAAAGTTTATAAACTAAATAGAAATCTTTGATATAATAATAATTATTTAAAGGGAGAAAAATTATGAAAAAATTCGCTTTATTTTTAACTTCCTCTCTTCTCTCGTCTCTCCTTTGCGCCGACGTGGTAGGCATGGGAATAGGAGGAGGCGCTTGGAATCATAACGAAAGCGGTTGGATACGAAAGGACGGAAACGAAATAGACGTCGAGGAGGATTTGCATTTTAGCTCTCAAAACAACGGCTATATATGGGTTTACGTGGAGCATCCCCTTCCTCTGTTTCCCAACGTAAAAATAACGGGAACGAGACTTTCAAACGACGGAGAGGGGCCGGTTTCCAAAACGGTTAAATACGGAGATCTGATCATAAACGCAAACGGATACGAAAAAAGCTCCTTTAAACTGAATCAGCTCGATACCGTTTTATATTACGAAGTTTTGGATAGCGGCGTAAACCTCGATATAGGAATAAACGTCAAATACATAGACGGTTCGGCGGAAATAGCGGCATACGACCCCACCGCATCCCATATTTTGAAAAAAGAATCGAAAGATTTCACTTTAACCGTTCCCATGCTTTACGCCGACGCGAGACTTCCCATACCGATGACCAATCTCGAGCTCGGACTTACGGCAAACGCGATAAGTTACGACTCGAGCGATTTTTACGATACGAAAATCTACCTAAATTACGACATAGCGGTCGGCACGGGGTTGGAGATAGGATACAGATACGAAAAAATAAAAATAGACGATATAGACGACATTTTTTCGGATCTCGAGATAAAAGGCGTTTATGCGGGAGTATATTTTAGATTTTAAAAAACTCGGGGTTAAGGCCTCGATAATTTCGCTAAAAAAGGTAGATTTTCAAAATCGATAAAACGGCGATTTCGAAAAAAACAAACGATGATAGATAAAACGCCCGTTTCAAACTCAAAAACTTGACGAATTTATCGAATCCGAACTCCCTTATCGTATAGTAGAGCAAGACAAATCCCGCCGCGGAGCTTGCGAGAGCGAGTCCGGAAGCCTTCATCGGATATATCAAAACGAGAGACAAAACGATATTAACGAAAAGAGAGTAGGAAGCTATCTTAGCCGCCTCTTTCTGCTTATGCTTCGAATAGAGCCACAAAGAGAATATTTTGGAAAGTCCGTACGGCAAAAGCCCTATCAGATACATACTAAGAACGGAAGCGGTTATCAAAGTATCTTCGTACCGAAAACTTCCCCTCTCAAAGAGCAAAGAGACAACCTCTTTGGAAAGCATGATTCCGCCAACGACGAAAGAGCTTAAAAGAAAGAGCAAAAACCAAAAACCGTTTTTCAAAAGATAGAGAGCCTCCTCTTCTCTTTCGTTTTTCAGATGTCTCGCCACTTTCGGAAATATGGCAGTGGAAGCGGCTATCGCAAAAAGCGCCAAAGGGAGCTGAAAAACTCTGTTGGCGTAA
>Ga0256914_1002249_pt1 | contig 16323 bp, 12 predicted proteins | sample HulkmetaG_FD_191571 | JGI IMG/M metagenome (GOLD analysis project Ga0256914, IMG submission 191571) | Hydrothermal chimney microbial communities from Main Endeavour vent field at the Juan de Fuca Ridge, Pacific Ocean - Hulk | ecosystem: Environmental > Aquatic > Marine > Hydrothermal vents ... | reverse complement strand
AAAATATTTATGATAATATATATATATTTTAAATAAATATTTAATAATAATATTTAAATTATAAAATTATAATATTATGAGTATTGCAGAAAAAATTACAGATATTATTGAAGATTTATATTATTTAATTTTAGATAGTATAGATTTTATAAAACACAATATTTTTATATTTTTAATTTCTTTCATTTTGTTATCTGGAAGTTTTATTGCTATTCGAGAATTTTTTTATTTTGGGACCATTACAATTCATGTCAATATAGAAAATTCAAAAATTATCATAGATGGAGATAGTCAAAATTTAAGCAAAGAAAATTTTACAATATGTAAAACCAATAAATGCACAATAGAGCTATTTCCTACAACTCACACTCTTTTTATTCAAAAAGAAGGATTTACTACTGAAATGAAAAATGTAGATATCTCTCTCAGAAAAAATTCTGAAATTTTTATTCAACTAAAGCCAAATACAACACAGATACATAATATAGATTTTAAAGAATCAGAAGGAATTATTTTTCCTATAAGTAAATCTAAAATTTCTAAAAAAGTATCAAATTTTTCTATACATTCAACCCAAAATTCTGCAAATAAAAAATATGTATTTTTTAAAAATACTCCACTTTTTCCTGTAAATACAAATAATCATGTTTTTATTTCAACCGATGAAATTGGACGAAATACATTTCTTGTATCTCCTCAAAAAATTGTGCAATTTAACAACGAAAATAAAATAACTTCGCCAAGTTTTATTCCAGAAAATAACACAAAAATTACATCGTTTTTTCCTCAAAACAATGGTGATTATTTATTTCAAAATAATTCAAATTCTATTTATTTAAAAAAATTATCACAAAAACAAATTTCTGCTATACAACTAGAGCAAAATCCAAATTTAAAAACAAAAATTCAACACACATGTATCACTCCAAATCGAACTCTTGTTTTTTTGGCACACAATACCCTTTCAAAAAGAATATCAGAAACTTCCGTTTTTACATCTCCAACATTATCTTTTTTACACAATACAGAAAAAACAGCTCTTTCAGAAATATCTCCATTTAATATTTCTTATATCGAGTGTATTACAAATAATAAAATTAATGTGTTTTTAAAAGATAAAACCGCCTATAGCGTAGAGTTTTAAAAATCTATACAATCTTTTCATATTATCCATTTTTCAACAATTTTTTATGAATACAAAACAAAACAATAAATTTGAACAACAGCTTTTTAAAGCAGCTGATAAATTACGAAAAAATATTGATGCAGCAGAATATAAAAATGTTGCACTTGGACTCATATTTTTAAAATATATTTCTGATAGTTTTGAACTATTACACAAAAAACTGATAGAAGATGAATGGTCTGATGAAGAAGATAGAGACGAATATTTGGCAGAAAATATTTTTTTTGTACCAGAAAAAGCACGATGGAAAAATATTCAAGCACAAGCAAAACTTCCAGAAATTGGAAAGATTTTGGATGATGCGATGGATGCCATAGAAAAAGAAAATAAAGAACTGAAAAATGTTTTACCAAAAGTTTTTGGGAAACCAAATTTAGATAAAAAATCTTTGGGAGAATTAGTCGATTTAATTTCTAATACATCTTTAGAAAATGCTTCAGAAAATTCTAAAGATTTATTTGGGCGAGTATATGAATATTTTTTGGGAGAATTTGCCAATGCTGAAGGAAAAAAAGGAGGACAATTTTATACGCCAAAATCTATTGTAAAATTGATGATAGAAATGATTGAACCCTACAAAGGGCGAGTATATGACCCCGCATGTGGAAGTGGTGGAATGTTTGTAATGAGTGAAAAATTTATTACCGAGCATTCTGGAAATATTGATGATATTAATATTTATGGACAAGAATCCAATCAAACTACTTGGAAACTCAGTAAAATGAATCTGGCCATTCGAAATATCAATTCTGATAATATTGCATGGAATACCGAAGGAAGTTTTTTAAAAGATGCTCATCCTGATTTGAAAGCTGATTTTGTTATTGCAAATCCTCCGTTTAATCAAAGCGATTGGGGGCAAGAATTATTAACAGAAGACGCTCGTTGGAAATATGGATTACCGCCAAAAGGAAATGCCAACTATGGATGGATTCAACATATGTTGTACCACACCGCTCCAGATGGAATTACGGCAACGGTTTTGGCGAATGGTTCGCTTTCTTCAAATACTTCTGGAGAAGGAGAAATACGAAAAAAACTGATAGAAAATAATTTGGTAGAGTGCATTGTGGCACTTCCAAAACAACTTTTTTATAATACAGGAATTCCTGCCTGTATCTGGTTTTTGCGACGAAATAAAACCAAAGAAGATATTTTATTTATCGATGCGTCAGAAATGGGGTATATGAAAGACCGAGTGCATAGAGATTTTAAAATAGAAGATATTCAAAAAATTTCTGAAACCTATCACAACTGGAACGTTTCAAAATCTGCAACGGGAGATTATAAAGATATTTTAGGATATTGCAAATCTGACACTTTTGCCGAAGTAGAAAAAAATAGTTTTGTATTAACACCTGGTAGATATGTAGGAATCCCAGAAGAAATTGATGATGGAATACCATTTGAAGAAAAAATTTCTGCATTAGCCAAAGTTTTGGCGGAGCAAATGCAAAAAGAACAAGTAATGAATGAAGAAATAAAAACTCAGTTGGGGAAGATTGGGGTGAAATTGATGTGAGAAAAAAAATATAATTACCTGTAAGTGCACGAAAGTAAAATAAGAAATTTCTTATTTTACTTTCAGAGCTAAAAGTAAAATAATGGTTTGTTTATTTTACTTTTATGCATATAATATATTTATAATTTTATTCAATATTTATTAAAATTCTATGAATCTTTCTGATTTTACTTCAGGTTTATACAGAAAAGGAAATCAATACTCTTTTTTTATCCCAGAAAAAATTAACCATAATTGGGTTATTTCAGAGAGCCGAATTCAAAAAAAATTGGAATCTGCTTCTTTTCAATTGGGAGAGCTCAATTCTTTTTCAAAATTCATTCCAAATATTGATTTATTTATTCAATCATATGTAATGAAAGAAGCCGTAACTTCTAGTAGAATTGAGGGAACAAAAACAAATATAGAAGAAGCTTTTAATGATGAAGAAGAAATTTTACCAGAAAAAAAAGATGATTGGAGTGAGACTCTTCAATATCAAAAATCATTAAATTTTGCATTAGAAGAATTAAAAAATACTCCTTTATCAAGTCGTTTATTTACAGGAATACATAAAATATTGCTCGATAATGTTCGAGGAGAAAAAAAAACACCAGGAGAATTTAGACGAAGTCAAAATTGGATAGGAGGAGCATCTTTGGCAGATGCAACATTTATTCCACCACATCAAGATTATTTGCCTGATTTGTTATCTGATTTAGAAAAATTCATTCATAATGAAGAAGATTTCATTCCTCATCTTATAAAAATTGCAATTATTCATTATCAATTTGAAACTATTCATCCTTTTTTAGATGGAAATGGACGAACAGGGCGACTTATTATTCCTTTGTATTTAGTTGATAAAAAAATATTAGAAAAGCCTCTTTTATATATTTCAGATTTTTTTGAGAGAAATAAAAGTTTATATTATGATAATTTAAATTTTGTTCGAGAAAAAAATGATATGACTCAATGGATTTTATTTTTTTTGGAAGGAGTAGAGCAAACAGCAAAAAAAGCCGTAAATTCTTTAAAATCTATATTGGATTTAAAAGATGATATTTTAAATAATAGAATTTCTACTTTAGGAAGAAAAATTCAGAATGCTCAAATATTACTCGATTTTTTATTTAAAAATCCTGTTATTTCTGCAAAAAAAATATCAAAAAATCTAGAAATTTCTTCTCGAACGAGTAATGATTTAATTGCTAATTTTTTAGAATTAGGAATTTTAAAAGAAATAACAGGAAATAAAAGAAACAGAGTTTTTTCTTTTATTGAATATATAGAAATTCTTAAAAAATAATTTCAACTATTTATAATAAACTATGCAATCAAATATTATACATTCCCTTACAGAAGATTTTGAATCTTTTGCAAAAAAAACAGATGAAGGATTAGAATTTTGGCTTGCCAGAGACCTTCAAAAACTTTTGGGGTATGCAAAATGGGATAATTTTAAAAATGTTATTAAAAAAGCAAAAATTTCTTGTAAAACCGCAGAAGCAAGTGTTTCCGATCATTTTGCCGACATCGGGAAAACGATAGAAATGCCAAAGGGAGCAAAGAAAATTATTAGCGGTGTGAGTTTGGGGAAAGTTTGTGAAATAATAAAAAAAGCCTTTTCCAAAAAGGAAAAAACTTTTTTTTCATGACCCTTTGGGGTGCGCATTGTAAAGAGGCGTAAAAGGTGCTAATACCTTTTCATTTTAACTATTTATAATTATTTATGTCAAGAGTTTATAAAAAACCATCTATTTCTATTCAAGAACAAATCGAAAAACTGCAAGTTCGAGGACTTATAATTAATAATAAAGAATTAATAGAAAATAAATTAAAATTCATTGGATATTATCATCTTTCTGCATATTTTAAATCTTTTCAAAATATGCGAAATAATGTTTTTCATAAAAATATTTCATTTGAGCAAGTATTAAGTCTGTATGTTTTTGATAGAAAATTAAAAGCTGATTTTTTTGATGCTATAGAAAGAATAGAAATTTCTCTAAAATCACTTTTAACAAATGAAATTTCTGAAATAACAAAAAACCCATATTGGTTCTCTGATTCCAAAAATTTTATTAAAAAATTTGATCATTCTCAGTTTATAGCTCGTTTGGAAAAACATATCAATAAAATGAAAACAAAAGATGGCGTTGTAAAAGAATTTTATAGAAAATATCCTCACCATGAAGGATTTCCTCCTAGTTGGATTTTGATGGAAATATTATATTTTGGAGATTCTATTCAAATATTTAAAAATCTACAGCGTCAGTTTAGGCAACAAGTGGCACTGCATTATAAATTTGATGAAAAAATAATTTCTTCTTGGCTAGTAATGCTTAATGATATTCGAAATATTTGTGCTCATCATGGGAGATTATGGAATAGAGATATAAAAAAAATAACTATTCCATCAAATACAAATTTTATTCAAGGTAATGGGAAAATATTAAGTGCAATAAATATTATTGCAATATTTTTGCGAGTATTAAGTCCTCAATCAGAATTGATAAAAAATATAATACAACAAATGAAGGAATCTCATCTTAATTTAATAGAAATGGGATGTAGTGAGTCATGGGAAATAAATTTATTAAATATTTTTACAAAAAAAAATGATTAAAAATAATAAAAATCTTTTAGCTGGATGGCAAAAAGTGAAGTTGGAGGAGGTTGCGGAAATAGTAATGGGGCAATCCCCAAGTGGAGAAAGTTATAATGAAATAGGAGATGGGCTTCCTTTTTATCAAGGTGTTACTGAATTTAACGAAAAGTTTGTTTCAATAAAAAAATACACAAATCAACCAACAAAAATTGTAGAAAAAAATACTATTTTATTTAGTGTTAGAGCTCCAGTTGGAAGAGTTAATTTTATAAAATGGAAAGCTTGTATTGGAAGAGGTAATGCTGGAATGGTTATGAAAAATGGAAACCAAGATTTTTTGTATTTTTTGTTAAAATTTTTGGAAAAAGAGATTCAAAATTATACATCTGGAACAGTTTTTACTTCTATTAGTGGTAAGGAATTAAAAAATATTTTAGTCACTATTCCAGAAAATCCAGAAGAACAAAAATCCATAGCAAAAATTCTTTCTTCTTTTGATGATAAAATCGAACTCTTGCGAGAGCAAAACGAAACTTTGGAAAAAATGGGAGAAGTTATTTTTAAAGAATGGTTTGGGAAATATAAAGTTGATGATGATTTGCCTGAGGGGTGGAGAGTTGGGAGATTATCTGAAATTGCCGAATTTATTAATGGATATGCTTTTAAAAGTAAGGATTTATTGAAAGAATATTCTGTTGATACTTACAAAATATTTAAAATGGGTGATATAAAAAAAGGTGGTGGATTTAATCCTGATAAAACTAAAAGTTATATTAAGAAAGACGATTTTGTTCAAAACAATAAATATATTTTAAAATCAGGGGATTTATTGATGAGTATGACTGATATGAAAGACGCTGTTTCATTATTGGGGCATACGGCACTTATGATTTATGATAATGAATATGTTGTTAATCAAAGAGTTGGTTTAATTCGTGCTAACAATGAAATAAATATTGAATATCCATATTTATATCTATTAACAAATAATAAAGATTTTATTTCAAATCTTAGAGGGAGAGCAAATAGTGGAGTACAAATTAATCTATCGACTGGTGTTATTAAGAGTAGTGAAGTTATTATTGCAGATAAAGATTTTAATAAAAATTTTAACGAAAAAGTAAAACCACTTTTTGAAAAAATAAAAAATAATTCCGAACAAATCCAAACTCTCTCAAAAACTCGTGATATACTTTTACCGAGGTTGATGAAGGGGGAAGTACTTTTAGATTAAAAATATATGGCGTATCCAATTGATAAAAAATTAGTAGTAGGAATTGCATCAAGTGCATTATTTGATCTATCTGATTCAGACAGAATTTTTAAGGAAGATGGCGAAGAGGCATATGCAAAATATCAAATAAAAAATGAGAAAATTCCTCTTGAAAAAGGAGCAGGTTTTTCTTTTATACAAAAATTATTATCAGTAAATGAAAGCTTGAATCTAAAAGAACTTCCGATTGAAGTTGTTTTACTATCACGAAATAGTCCAGATACAGGGTTACGAATATTTGAGTCAATTGAGCACTATAAGCTAAATATCTCTAGAGGAGCTTTTTTGTCAGGAGAATGTCCATCAAAATATATCCCATCATTCAATATAAAGCTTTTTCTTTCAGAAAATGATAAAGATGTAAAAATTGCTAATAAATTAGGTTACCCTGCGGGAAGAATTAATAAATCAAATTTTAAGGACAATAAAGATGACCATCAATTGAGAATCGCTTTTGATTTTGACGGTGTTATTGTTGATGATGAGTCAGAAACGGTGTTTCAAGAAAGTGGTAAGGATGTTGATGCATTTCTTCATCATGAAACAGTTAATCAAAAAATTGGACATAATCCTGGTCCATTAAAGGAATTTTTAGAAGCAATCTCGGAAATTCAAAAACAAGAAATTATAAAAAAAAATAACGATTCTAGTTATAATCCTATTTTACAGACTTCGATAGTAACAGCAAGAAATGCACCTGCTCATAAAAGAGCTATTCATTCTTTAAAAGAATTTGGTATACATATAGATCAAATGTTTTTATTAGGAGGAGTAAAAAAAGAAAAAATATTAAAGACATTAAGACCTCACATATTTTTTGATGACCAAAAAACTCACTTAACAGAAGTTATACCATCTGTTCATATTCCATTTTTTGATCCAAATAACTAGTGCCCATGCTAAAAACTTCTCAAAACACAGCAAAAACTCGTGATATACTTTTGCAGAAGCAATAAAGGTGTAATTTTATTTTAAAATATGGAAAAGAATTTTCAACAATGGGCAAAAGAAAAAATAAATATAGAAAAAAAAGATTCTTATAAAATTTTCTGTAAAAAACGAGAAATTTGGATGGCAAAAATAGGTGTAAATATCGGGAATGAAAGCAGTAAAGATTCCCCTTTTTTTCGTCCTATTCTTATATTAGAAACCTCTATGGGAGGAGACTTGATTTTAGGAATTCCGCTCACATCTCAATATAATGAAAAAATGAATAAGTTTTTAGTTCCTATATCTCACCCAAAACTTTTAAAAAAATCTTTTGTACAACTAAATCAAGTAAAAATTTTTTCACGAAAACGATTAGAACGAAATTTTGATATAAAAATTTCTTCTGAAGAATTGTATACAATAAAAAATCGGCTCCAAGAGAAAGTCTTGAAGCCTCGATTGAGTGAAAAAACTCACTCTATTGTGAATCGGATTTCTAATGAAAACCTCAATTGAAAAGAATTTCACTTTTCTAAGTAATATCAGTGTATCATATAGGTATTTATCTGTCAAAATAACAAATCAATTTTATGGAAACTCCTCAAAACACCACCCCAACCATCTTTCCCCAAATAAAAAACCTGCTCCAACAAGCACGAAAATCTGTTGTGCAGAGTGTGAATACTACAATGGTATACACCTACTTTGAAATTGGGCGAATAATTGTAGAACACGAACAAGGAGGAGCATTGCGAGCGGAATATAAAAAAGAAACTTTAAAAATTCTTTCTCAGCAACTTAAAAAGGAGTTTGGAAAAGGGTTTTCTACAACAAATTCAGAAAATATGAGGAAATTTTTTCTTGCATATCAAAAATCCCAGACACTGTCTGGGATTTCTGAAACTAAAAAATTACTTTCAAATAATTCTGAAAAACAGCAGACTCTGCCTGCCAAATCTCAAAACTTGCCTGTAAAAAATTTTCCAAATAATTTTACTCTTTCTTGGTCACACTATGTTCTGTTGATGAGACTAGATGATCAAGAACGAAATTTTTATGAAAAAGAATCACAAATAAATAATTGGTCTTTGCGTGAATTAACCCGTCAATTTGATTCTTCTCTTTTTGAAAGAGTGGCGTTGAGTCGAGATAAAAAAGGAGTGATAGATAATAATTTGAAAAAATATCACTCTCCAGAAAACCCAGAAGATTCTTTAAAAAATCCATATATTTTGGAGTTTTTAGGATTAGATGAATCAAAAAAATATTCTGAATCAGAATTAGAACAAAAAATTATTGATAATTTAGAACATTTTTTATTGGAACTGGGAAAAGGTTTTACTTTTGTAGGACGACAACAACGATTTACTTTTGAGGAACAGCATTTTTTTGTAGATTTGGTTTTTTATAATCGATTACTAAAATGTTTTGTGGTGGTAGATTTAAAAATAGGAAGAATAAAACATCAGGATTTGGGGCAAATGCAAATGTATGTGAATTATTATGATCGATTTGTAAAAACTGATGAAGAAAATTCTACTATTGGAATTTTACTTGCAAAGGATAAAAATGAAACTTTGGTAGAAATTACACTTCCAGAAAATAGTAATATTTTTGCAAAAGAGTATAAACTCTATTTACCAACAAAAGAAGAGTTAAAAAATGAAATAGAGAACTTTTAAAAAATTACAACAATAACCATGCAAAAAATAACCGAAGACAGCATCGAAAAAAACACTCTTCAAAAATTCTCAAACTTTGTTTTATTTAAAACAGAAAAAGGAAAAGTTAATATTGATGTTTTTTTTCAAAATGACACTCTTTGGCTTACCCAAAAAATGATGGCAGAACTTTTTGAAATACAAACTCCCGCAGTTTCAAAACACTTAAAGAACATTTATGAAGAAGGAGAATTGCAAAAAAATGCAACTCTTTCCATTTTGGAAATAGTTCAAAAAGAAGGAAATAGAGAGGTTAAAAGAAAAGTTGAATATTATAATCTAAAAGCTATTTTATCTGTTGGATATCGTACTAATTCACAACGATCTATAGAATTTAGAAAATGGGCAAATGAAGTTTTGCATGAATATGTGATAAAAGGATTTGCTATAGATGATGAAAAACTGAAAGAAAATAAACATTTTGGAAAAGATTATTTTGATGAAATGCTCGAAAGAATTCGAGAAATCAGGATGAGTGAGCGAAGACTTTATCAAAAAATAACAGATATTTATGCTTTATCTGCTGATTATGATTCAAAAAGTTCCATTACCAAACATTTTTTTGCAACAGTACAAAACAAACTCCACTGGGCAATTACAGGAAAAACAGCTGCAGAAATAATCTATACGCAGGCAGATGCTACAAAAATTTATATGGGACTCAAAAACTGGAAAAATTCTCCTGATGGAAAAATTTTAAAAAAGGATGTAACCATCGCAAAAAATTATTTGAATGAAAAACATATTGATAAATTGAATAGAATTGTTACTTCATATCTTGACATTGCAGAGAGTCGAGCAGAAAATGAAACAGTGATGAATATGAAAGATTGGGATAGATATTTAATACAGTTTTTAGAGCTTACCAATCGTCCAATTCTTAAGGATTCAGGAGAAATATCTATGCTTGAGGCAAAATTAAAAGCAGAAACAGAATATGAAAAATTTAGGATTATTCAGGACAAAAACTATATTTCAGATTTTGATAAAGAAATTTCTCATCTTTTAAAACAACAATAACCATGCAAAAAATAACCGAAGACAGCATCGAAAAAAGTTTTATAGAACAACTGGTAGAAACTCATAAGTATGAATATTTTTATGGTCCAGAAATTTCTCCAACTTCAGAAAATCCTCAACGAGAAAATTATTCTTCGGTATTGCTAGAAAAACACCTCAAAGAATCTCTGAGAAAATTAAATCCAGATGTGCCAGAATCTGCACGAGCAGAGGCTTTTCAAAAAATTCGTACACTTGGTGGAGGAAATGATATTATGGAAAACAATGAAAAATTCCATATTTATCTTACCGAAGGAATCACTGTTGAGTATTTTCAAAACGGAGAAAGTTCGAGTGAAATCGTAAAATTGATAGATATTCAAAACCCAGAAAATAATTCTTTTTGGGCGGTAAATCAATTTATCGTACAAGAAAATAATAATGAAAAACGCTTTGATGTTGTTATTTTTGTAAATGGAATGCCTTTGGTATTTGTAGAACTCAAAAATGCAAACGATGAAAAAGCCACTTTGCAAAAAGCCTTTACGCAAATTCAAAACTATAAAAACGCTACCCCAAGTATTTTTTATTATAACGCTTTGTGCATTATTTCTGATGGAATAGATGCGAGAACTTCCAGTCTTTCTGCTCCATTTTCTCGATATTTAGCATGGAAAAATCCAGAAGAAAACAGTTCATCATCCCCAAAAAATTTTACTGAATTACAAATAATGACAGAAAAAATGCTGAAAAAATCAGTAGTTTTAAATCTTATTCGCTATAATACCGTTTTTGAATCAGATGAAAAAAAAGACGAAAATTCTGGACTTATTACCAAAATAAAAATAAAAAAAGTAGCAGCTTATCATCAATATTATGCGGTAGAAAAAGCAGTAACACAAACCTTGCGAGCGACAAATGCGGAAACAGGAGATAGAAAAATTGGAGTGGTGTGGCATACTCAAGGATCAGGAAAATCATTAAGTATGGTGTTTTATACAGGGCGAATCGTAGTAGAACCGCAAATGAAAAATCCAACAATAATTATTTTAACCGATAGAAACGATTTGGATGATCAACTTTTTTCAACTTTTGGAAATTGTATTGGTTTACTTCGCCAAACTCCAGAACAAGCACATTCTCGTGCAGAATTAAAAAAATTACTGAAAAGAAATGCTGGAGGAATTATTTTTACAACACTGCAAAAATTTTCTGCAGATGAAGGAAAAAACATTTTTGATACTCTTTCAGAACGAAAAAATATTGTAGTTGTTGCAGATGAAGCCCATAGAAGTCAGTACGGGTTTTCTGGAAAAATTTCTGATGAAACTGGTGAGTTGAAATATGGAAATGCAAAATATTTGCGAGATGCTCTACCAAATGCTTCATTTTTAGGATTTACTGGAACGCCAATTGAAGAAAAAGATAGAAATACCAAAAATGTTTTTGGAGAATATATTGATGTATATGATATCGCTCAAGCGGTAAAAGACGGAGCAACAGTCCCTATCAGTTATGAATCTCGACTGATTAAAATAAAAATGGATAGAACAGCATTGGCAAAAATTGATTATGCCGTTGATGAAGTGCTGTGTGAAAACGACGAACAACGAGAAGATGCCAAGAAAAAAAATGCACAAATAAATGCGATTATTGGGAATGAAGACCGATTAAAAGATGTGGCGACAGATATTGTTTCTCATTTTGAAATGCGTCAAAGCGTATTTGAAGGAAAAGGAATGATTGTTGCTATGACCCGAGAAATAGCGGTAAAACTTTATTCTGAAATTATAAAACTTCGCCCCAGTTGGCATTCTGATGATTTAGATTCTGGAAAAATAAAAGTAGTAATGACGAGTTCTACAAGTGATCCAGAAAATTTTCAACCGCACCATACTTCAAAAAAAGACCGAAAAAATCTAGCACTTCGCATTAAAGATGCTCATGATCCATTACAATTGGTTATAGTGCAGTCTATGTGGCTCACAGGTTTTGATGCACCCAGTTTGCACACGATGTATATCGACAAAAAAATGAAAGGAGCAAATCTTATGCAGGCCATTGCACGAGTAAATCGGGTATATAAAGACAAACCTGCGGGATTAATTGTTGATTATATTGGTATTGGGCAAGACCTCAAAAATGCTATGGCAACCTATATAGAAAGCGGAGGAACGGGAGAATCGGTGGTTGATATGAAGACTGTTATTAGAGGATTATTAGAAAAATTTGAAATAGTAGAACAAATGTTTTTTGGATACGATTATAAAAAATATTTTTCTGGAAAAATTTCTGAAAAACTTCAAATTATCCTAGAAACTGCCAATTTTATTTTGGAAGATGAAAACAAAAAAAATAGATTTTTGGCAGAAGTTTCAAAACTTTCTCAATTGCTAGTAATGGCGTTTCCAAGTGATGAAGCTGAAAAAATAAAAGATGAAGTCGCTTTTTTTCAAGCCATAAAAACTCGTATTCAAAAATTCTCTTTTTCTGGAAGTGGAGAAAAATCAGATTTTGAAGTACAAACAGCCATTAAACAAATTGTAGACGATGCCCTTTCTAGTGAAGGAGTTATTGATATTTTTGAAGCAGCAGGGGTAAAAAGCCCTTCTGTCAGTATTTTATCTCATGAATTTTTACAAGAAGTGAAAAATATGAAGCAAAAAAATATTGCATTTGAACTTCTCAAAAAATTGATAAATGACGAGGTAAATATCCGAAAAACTCAGGATATTATTCAGGGGAAAAAATTTTCTGAAATGCTTACGGGTGTTATTACTCGATATCACAACAATCAAATTGATACTGCGCAAGTGATAGAAGAGCTTTCTCAAATTGCTACAGAAATGAATTTGGAAGATGAACAATATGAAAAATCTGGACTCGTACGAGAAGAATATGCTTTTTATAAAGTATTAAAAGAAAATTCTTCTACTTCTTTTTTAAATGATGAAAAAATGAAAGAACTAATTCATGTCATCACAGAAACTATTAGAAAAAATGCCACTGTTGATTGGAGTCAAAAACGAAATGTAAGAGCAAAATTACGATTAACCGTAAAAAAAATATTGATAAAATATGGATATCCACCAGATTTAGCACGAATGCAAGCGGATAAAGTTTTGAACCAAGGAGAATTATTGGCAGAAAATTTTTAATCTTTCTAAACAAAAAAATTTACTATGCAAAAACAATTTTATTTTCAAGCTGTACATTCATATTTATACATTTCACCAATAGAAGTGTATAAGTTTTTTAATAAACAAAATTTATGCAAAGAATTATTGTATTCTGGAACAAATGCTGGAAAATTTTCTTTTTTACCATTGGATAATCATGAAGAATTACGAGAAGAAAATTCTGAAAAAAATAATTTTTCTAATATAAAAAATATAGAGAAATATTTTAAAGAAAAACAAAAAAATTATAATTTAAATTCTTTTACTCTAAATATTCCATATTGCGGAGGGCTTGTTTCAGCTTTTAGCTATGACTATGCTTTAAAAAATAACACTCAGAACAATACCGCATATTTTGCATTTTCAGATGTATTTATAGTATTTAATCATGAAAAAAAAGAAATTTTAATTTGTGGTTGGTTCGAAAAAGAAACTTTTTGGAAACAATATTTTCAAAAAATTCAAAATAAGATTATTAAAGTCAAACTTAAACTAGAAAAAAAACTAGAAAAAAATATAATAAATAATAATAAATTACAAAATATTAAATTTAAAAATATTATTTCAAAACAAGAATATATAAACAGTTTTAATAAAATGCAAAAAGAAATTGAACTGGGAAATAGTTTTCAAATAAATTTATCCCAAGGATTTACTGCCAAAAAACCAGAAGAAATTTCAGCATTTGAAATTTTTGAACAAGCAACAAAAAAAAATTCTGCACCCATGATGTGTTTTTTAGAATGGAAAAATAAAGCTATTATTTCTTGTAGTCCAGAACGACTTTTTTCTTTGGATAAAAATAGAAAAATTTTTACACAACCCATTGCAGGAACCAGAAAACTTACTCACAACAAAAATGAAGACAAAAAATTGGAAGACAATTTAAAAAATTCTGAAAAAGAAATTGCAGAACATTCCATGATTGTAGATTTATTACGAAACGATTTTGGTAAAATTGCCGAATTTGGAAGTGTAAAAGTAAAAGAATTTGCACGAATAGAAAAATATGAAACTGTTATGCATTTGGTTACAGATATAGAAGCAAAATTATCAAAAAATAAATCTGCTTTTGATGTTTTTGATGCTATGTTTCCAGGTGGAACCATTACTGGAACTCCCAAAAAAGAAACAATAAAAATTTTAGAACAAGAAGAAATAAGAACACGAGGATATTATTGCGGTTCTGTTGGATATTTTTCTTTAGACGGACAAGCAGATTTCAATATTTTAATTCGAACGCTTGAACAAACCGACAATGAATTATATGGCAGAGCCGGTGGAGGAATTGTATATGGTGCCAGTGCTGAAAATGAATATAAAGAAACCTTGTATAAATGGGCAGGAGTCAAAAAAATATTTGAATAAAAACTTATATCCGTGTTATAATAAATTAAAAAATAATTATATAAAAAAATATTTTATGAGTATAGATAACATAGATAAAAACGACTCTAAAGCATTAACCGAAAAAGAAATTCAAATTCAAGAAGCCGAGTTAAAATTAGCAAAACAAAAATTAGAACTCGAAAAACAAAAATCTAGCACAGAAACAAAAACAAAAACAAAAATAGATGAAATTAAAGAAAAATTTAGAAAAGGTGCTATTAAACTTGCACTAGGAAGTACAATTGGAGGAGTTGCTATAACAGCACTTTCAGCATTATCTGGTTCTGATAAAAATTCAACAAAAGAAGCAATAAATGAATCCATTGAAACCTTGACTGATGATAAAAAATCAACATTAGAAAAATTTTTAAGTTTTATTTCCAATATCACCAAACTATGGAATGGAGATGATGAAAATAAAAATGAAGATAAAAAAAATGTTGATAAATCTATTAACTTAAGAAAAGAATATTCAGGAAATGGATCATTATTAGATATGGCTCTTTATCTTATAGGTAAAAATGAATCAAGCAATGGAACTAATGTTTTAAATATTAATGATGGTGGTGCTATTTCTTTTGGTATTTTTCAATTTCAAAAAGAATATTTACAAGGATTTATAGAAACATTAAATAATTCAAAACCAAAACAAGCAACAAAACTTAATGAACTTATTAAAAAAATAAAAATATATAAAAATCAAAAATCAATTCCTGCTGAAGAATTAAAAAACTTAAAAAATGAAGCCATAGAAATTTCTAATACATGCAAACACGAACAATTAGCATATATGAGAGATGTAATTGTTCCAAATTCTATATCAAGTGTAACAGAATCTCTACCTTCATTTTTGAAAAACAATAGAAGCGATATAACAACTGTTATGATTTTGAATATAGTTCATCAGTTTGGAACAAAAAATAGAAAAAATATAATAATAAAAGCAGGAGAAAATATTACCACAGAAGAAGAATTTCAAGAAAATTTAATTAAAATTGCACCCACATTTGTAAATCAAGGAGATACCAAAAAAGACAAAACAAAAGCGGAAATAATAAAAAAAGTGATGATAAAACGTCTTAAAGAGTTGCATAATTTAAAAAATACCAAAAGAAATTCTGTAAAAATTGAACAAAATGCAGAATATAAAATTCCAAAAAATGTATTAACAAACAAAAATGCATTAATTCAAAAATATAATATTGAAACACCAAATAAACGCCTTATTTCCATTGCAGATTATCATAATAATACTTTATGGATTTTTAACCATGGACAAGTTATATCTTTTCCAATGGCTGGATCTAAAAAAGAAAAAGGGAACGGAGAAGGGCTGGGAACAAAAGAAAATTCACACAAAACACCAACTGGTGATTTTAAATTAAGTGTAAAAAACAATACCAATGATCCTAGTGCTATTGCAGGAGCAAATGGGCAAGCAAATATTATTGGAGCAACTATACATATGGATGGATTAGATACAAATAATAAAAATACAAGAAGTAGAAATATATTAACCCACGGTTGGAAAATT
>Ga0256914_1002248_pt1 | contig 16324 bp, 15 predicted proteins | sample HulkmetaG_FD_191571 | JGI IMG/M metagenome (GOLD analysis project Ga0256914, IMG submission 191571) | Hydrothermal chimney microbial communities from Main Endeavour vent field at the Juan de Fuca Ridge, Pacific Ocean - Hulk | ecosystem: Environmental > Aquatic > Marine > Hydrothermal vents ... | reverse complement strand
CCCAATTTTTATGGTATAAATACCACTTTGGTTTAGAGAAAAGTGATAATTTTGAAGAAGTAGTTAAACATAATCCTGACTATGTTCAAAAAAGCTTGTATTTTACTCAATTAAAAAGATATTTTAATTTGTTTAGTCGTGAGAATATTTACGTTGTTATTTTTGAAGAAATGATTAAAAATCCAGCTATTACCTTGCAAGATATATATAAATTTCTAAATGTAAATTACAATTTTTTACCGGATAATTTATATTTAAAATCTAATCAAAATACTTATCTTAAATCTCAATTTTTATTAAAAATTATTAATTATTTTGCTTCATTAACTAATGATTTGGGCCTTTATTCTTTAATAGAACATACTTTTGAAAGTTTGCACATTAAACATCTACTTAAAAAATGTCTTTACTCAGATATTACAGAACATAAAAAAATAACTAAACAAACGATTTTGAAAAAATATGATTCGTATATTCAACAACTTCAACATCTATTCATTGCAGATATTCATTCCTTAGAAAAATTAATAAATAAGGATTTATCTTTATGGTATGAAAATTGGTTTTAAAACGATATTATCACTACTAATTTTGGTCATAGTAGCATTTATTACACATAAATCATGGTTTCAGTGGAATACTATAATATCTTATAGTGATTTTTTATTCAGATATGATGATCTTGTTAAAACTTTAGACGAGTCATTTAAGAGTTGGATATCTTATTACAATTTTGGTTATCCCAACATTCAGCCATATTGGTATCCAATTCGTGGTTGGTTATGGAGTCAATTAGCTAAATCTGGAATTTCTTTTATCAATATAATTAAAATTACCCATTTAATTCCTATTGCAATATTAGGGTTTGTTTCCCCATACTTTTTGTCATGGAAAATTTCTAATAATCATATAATCTCTGTTATTGCTGCATTAGTGTATGGAGCTTCCATACATTTTTTGATTCGCCAGCAAATGCATCTAGCTATTGCTTTTGTTATGGCAGTAGCTCCATTGATTTTTATTCTGATTTTTTACTTTATTAAAAATCAAAATCGATACACGATAACATCACTTATATTTGGTATTACTTTTATAACCCTATACGAAGCTCGCATTACTTATATCGTTATTCTTGCATTAAGCATTGTTATCTTTATCGAATTACTATACAACTCTAAAGCTGATAGTAAAAAACTTGTTATTAACTTGATTATTTCTGGGGTTATTTTCACCCTACTTAATAGTTTTTGGTTATTTCTTTTATCAGATAAACAATTTATTCATAATATTAACCTTGTTGCTCAAAGGGCAACTTTTGGCGATCATCTATATAACATTAATTATGCTTTCACTATATTTGATCATAGTTGGACAGGTTCAAAACCAGAGTTGTTTGTTACTCATACAATACCTTTCTATCTGTGGTTTTTACCTTTTATGGCTTTTCTTCCCCTTGTTTTTCCAAATAAAGCTATTAAGAAACAACATTATATTATTAGTGCATTAATCATTTCATTATTTGGTATATTCCTAACTAAACAGTCTGGTGTTCCTATTAAAATGTCTTATGAATTTATTAGAGCAAAATTACCCCTTTTTTATTTGTTCAGATCAGCTTCTAAATTTTATTTATTAACGATGTTGGGATATCTAATTCTTATTACCTATTCTCTTATTGTTTTATATCGAAAAAGTTTTAACTACGTAGCATACATAAGTTTATTTCTATTAACATGTCTTTCAATATTTAATCTTTATCCTATGGCTATGAATAAAATACATATGATGCTTGAACAACGCCATATCCCCAACGATTATATAAAAGCGAAAAATAATCTCTTTACTAATACTGATGTTTTTTTTCGCACTCTTTGGGTTCCAGCGTATAGTAGATGGGGGTTTTACTCTTCAACTCATCCTATGATTCATATGATTGGGATTTTATCTAAAAATTGGCGAGTGTATTTGCCAACTGACAATCATATGTCTCCAATATCGAAAATACAGTTTATTTTATCTCAGCAATTTTCGAATCAATTATTAGATGTTTCTTCTATTAAATACGTGATTATTCCCATCCAAGATATTGCCAATGATGACGACTTTTTCAAGTACTATGGTCCCAGAGAAGAATTTATAAAAATAGTAGAAAATACTCCTTATTTACAAAAAATAGATATTGGTACAAAAGAACTTCTTGTATTTGAAAATAAAGATTTTCGACCTCACATTTACACAACACCTCAGCAAGAAACAGTTTATAAAGATATTCCTTATCAGCAAATTAATTTTCAATATGTTAACCCTACCCAATACAAAGTTAATCTTAAAGACATTTCTCAACCACTTTACCTTAATTTTTCTGAAAATTTTCATCCTGAGTGGGAGATTAGAGTAGGAGATTTTAAATGGTATCAAGCATTTGGGAAAAACTATTTTATCGATAATAAATATCATTTCAAAAATGACGCCGGTTTAAACAGTTTTTATATAGATCCACAAACAATATGTCAGAAATTTTCTTGTACTCAAAATCCAAATGGTTCTTATAATCTAAAATTAACTCTTTATTTTAAACCTCAATCATATATGAATTTAGGGCTTGTTATTTCTGGAACTACCTTAGTTCTAATTTTAGGATATCTGGGCTACTCACTTGCTTTAGAGAGAAGAAATAAGATTAAAAGAAGTGCTTAATATCTTTTCCCAATCATATCTATCTACATATTTTGTAGAACTTTTTACCAACAATTGGTATTTTTTGTTGTTTTTATAAAGATTAACTATTTTTTCACCCCCATCTTTTTCATTCTTAATTAAAATTCCATTAATCCCATCTTTAATAACATCTTTTAATCCCGCTACTTTCATTCCTACAGCTGGTGTTCCTTGAACATTGGCTTCTAACACTACCAATCCAAAACCTTCTTTTATGGACATATTTACTAGAAAATGGGCTTTGGCTAGTAGTTCTCTTTTTTTCTCTTCTTCCACATATCCCCACCACCTTATATTTTCTTCAACTTTTAAGTTTTTGGCTTGCTGCTTTAGTTTCCGCAAATAATCTTTTTCACCATTTCCAACAATCCATAGTTTTGCATCTTTTACTTGTTTTTTTACTTCTGCAAATAGTTCAATCACTTTATCTACTTTTTTCATTGGTACAATTCGATTTACCGATATTAAGGTTAACGTTTTCTTTTTTTTAGTTTTAGTCTTTTTAATCTCTATCCCATTCGGGATTACTATTATGTTCTTTTTTAATACGTTGTGTTTTATTAAATTATCTCTGGTACTATTTGAGACTGTCCAAAATTTAGTTTTTTTGTAAAAAAATGGGTACACTTTCTCCATAAACCTTCCTATCCAATTAAATGGAGGTTTAAACATTTCATCCCATATCTCTCCCGCTACTTCATGAATATAGGCAATCTTTTTACTTCTCCACGCCCATATAGGACTAAAAAAAGGAATTCCATGTATCTCATCTACAACCACATCAAACTTTCCTTGCCATTTAAACCAATAAAGAAAAGGAGCTAACAGATAAACGGTGTATGGATTACCATAACGAACAATTTTTACCCCTTCAATAATTTCTTCTCTGGGAGATTTGGGAGAAAAACTACCCGCTAACCAAGTAACTTCGAATCCATTTTTTACCCAATAACTTGCGTGTTTCAGAGTTACTCTTTCAGCCCCACCGGATTTGGGATTTTTGGGACATCGCCAATTAAGAACGAGAACTTTTTTTCTCATAATACCTAAGTATGTTTAATCTATAAAACACAGCCAAAGTGTCAATTAACATTTTCAAAATTGTGTTCATTGAAGCCGCTGATACCAAACTATCAAATTGATAATCTAATTTAATAGGACCTTCATATATCTTGTTATAGCCAAATCTTTTTGCTACTGCCAAAATTTCAATATCAAACGCATATCGTTTCACCAACAACACTGGCAAAACTTCATCCATCATCTCTTTACGAAAAATCTTCAAGCCAGCTTGAGTATCTTTTACTTTTACCCCAAATAAAATTCTAACCAACCAAGAATATCCCCAACTCAATAATCGGCGAATAGGGGGATAGTTAACCTGAGATACTGGATGTCTCTTTGAGCCTACCATAATATCAGCGTCATACCATTTCATGTGCTCCATTAGCATTACAATCCCCTCAGGATCTATTTCCATACCAGAATCAATAAAAGCTACATATTTACCTTTTGCTCTTTTTAATCCTTGGCGAATTGCATAACCTTTACCATGATTCTTTTTATACTTAATAAGTTTTAGATGTTGATTATTAATGCTCTTAATTTTTTCAGCTGATTTATCCACTTCTCCATCTACCACTGCAATCACTTCATATTTATAAGGTGTATCATCCAATCTCTTCAAAATTCTCTTCAAATCTTTAACGATTGTTTTTTCTTGTTTATAAACTGGAACAATTAGCGATAAGTCCATACAAGAGACCATTATAACTTAATCTTTATTTTCATGAGAAAGATTCATCTTCTTCCTGGACGTCTTACCGGTCTTCTCCCTGGTCTTCCTTTTTTTCTATACCCCTTTCTATAACCTCTATCCGAACCTGGTTTTTTTCTTGGCTTCTTTTTATGTTTTTTGACAAAATATATCATTCCACCAACAAAATTTTCTATCCAATCAAACCACCGATATCTGGGTTGTTGCATTTCTACTTCCGCAATTGCCATATTGGCAATTATATAACATAATTCGTTTTTTAAGTTGAATTTATTTCGCAATGCACATAAATTTTGTGTTTTCGGAAATAAAATCAAGATTTTTTGAGTCTGGCTCAGATAGGGTTTAAATATATGTTATCCTGTTCTTAATGCTAGTTTTCATTGATGAGTTCGGCGATCCATACCCAAATGACTGATATGATTGCCGGCAGTATCAGAAGATATTTTGATTACAAAACCACAGATTGGGCAGTTTATAAGAAAATTATCAAAAATAAAGAGGAAAACGTCTGGGAATTTCAATAAACAAGTTCGGTTCAGTTCCTATTCTGGGGATTTCCAGAAACGCGCATCATACGGTGACAATTTGGAAACTGGACCTTTGTAACTATACATTAACTAAAATATAAACATTTGTAAAGCCCATAATTCTCAAAAGTACCCTCTTGCTTTATTTGCTAAGATAAATATAGATGGTAAAAACTGCCCAACACTTCGATCCGGAAGAATTAGTCTCCCAGCAACTTACTTTTCACCGTGATACTGTTCGTTTTATTCTTGAATCAGCTCTTACAGATCAAGATACTTTTATCTCTTTAGCTTCCAAAAATAAAACCATCGTTGATGACTTTTCATTTACCGATCTCCTTAAATGGCTTAACAAAGCTAGCAAAGAAATCTACGACAAAACTGGCCGTTATCTCTGGACTCATCAGCAAGCTAAAAATAAATTTTACATTACGATGCCTCATCGCGGTCGTCCTAAAAAACTTGATCTCAAAAAGATTAACTTCTATCGTCTTCAGGACCTTCAAGACGCTCTTCAGCTAGTAGCAGAAGTTGAGCGTCGCAGTCCAGACTTACAAGATAAATTAGTAGTTCGCCTTACTTCCAGTCCTAAACAACCAAAGTCTAAACCTTCTCGTCTTAAAAAGACTCTCGAAATTAATGGCACTTCTGCAGTCGAGTTTGATTTTCGTCGTCATCACAATCTTAACGAACCTTTAGTTGATATGTCTGTTAAAGTTAACAATCCTATTGGTCGTCTTTGGCGAGCTATTAAACGACTTTGGAAAAATCAAAAAACCACTGTTGCTCTTCGTCTCACTATTCCTTTATTAGTCTTACCTATTTTTCTCTACTTTGGCTATCGCCTTTGGCAGGGTAGGGGGGTTAATCAGCCAGTTTCTAAACTTGGTATTATTCACCAAACCAAACTTAATCATCAAGATCAAGATATTTTTATCTTACCAACTGCAGATGTTTATATCTTGAAATACGGCCCTGATTTCAAGAAATCAAAACGAATTCTAGAGCAACCTGTTATTGTTATTGGTACTCTTAATTCTTTTACTAACACTCTTACCATTGCCGATCTTATTCCTTATGATCCTCAACTTCGTTTGCCAATTAATTCAGATTCTACTCCTACTGCTCCAGCCGCTATCCGTCAACTTTGGGACAACTCTTGGAACTTTTTCCAATACTTTAAATAAACCAAACTGATTAGTTTTTGTTTCTCACTCGCAACTTTACTTCTAATCATTTACAATGATTTCTATCATGTTTTCTCGACTCAAAAAACTTTCTCACACTAACTTTATTTCTCTTTCATTTATCTTTGTTATTGCCAATTTTCTAGCCAACATTCTTAACTATCTTTTTCATTTTTTCGTTAGCCGTGCTTATGGTCCTGCTACTTACAGCGAGATTGTTTCTCTTTTTTCCCATCTTTATATCCTCGGAGTCCCAAGTCTTATTTTTACCACTTTAGTTATTAAATATATTGGTCGGGGTCAAACTAAATCAGCTCAATTACAACGTTTTTCTCAACTTTATACTTCACTTCAACCTCGTTCTCCTTTATTTTTTATTGCTTTACTTGGTTTCTCTTTTCTTTTTTACTTTCTAGGTCTTTACGACAATCTTTCCTCACTTTCATCCTTAACCCTCGTTCTTTTCTTTCTAGCCTCTCTTGCTATGGCTTATCTTTCTTCTTTCCTTCAAGCTTTTCAAGCTTTTGCCATTCTCGCTCTTGGTCTCATTTTAGCCACAAGCTTTAAATTTTTTGGAGGTTTGCTAGCCTACTTTGCTCACTTTCATTCTTTAAGTTTAATTTGGTCTTTTTTACTTTTGGGTGTAGCAGCTCAACTTTTCGTTGTTTATCGTTATTTTCGTCGACATTTACTTTCTAAACTCCAGTCAGTCAAACCTATTCCCCTTAAGTCATTTTTTCACCGACTTAAATCTCCTCATTACTTAATTATGATTATTTCTTTACTGAGCACCACAGCCATTGTTAATCTTGACGTTATTTTTGCTCGTAAAATTCTTCCTCCTCAATCAGCTGGTTTCTATGGTGCTTGGTCTATGCTTGCTAAAATTATTATGTATGCTGGTGGTCCTATTTCTACAGTTGCTTTTGTTTTTTTTGCTGATCGTCGCCAAACCCATCGTAAAGGTAAGTTACTTCTTTTTTCTTCTCTTATTAATCTTTTAGCTGGTGGTTTTCTCTTCTTAATTTATACTTTTTTTGCCGATAAAATTGTCATTTCTCTATTTGGAGCATCTTTTTTACCCATTGCTGGTTATCTAAGTTATGCAGCTATTTTTGGCCTGTTTTACAGTTTAATCAACAACTTAAATAACTATTTTATTTCTCAAGATTCTCGAGCTTCTTTACTTACTTTTCTATTTCTTATTTTCCAGCTTTTAGGCTTTGCCTTTAATGTTAAAACTCTTTCTCAAATCATGATTTTGCAACTTTTACTTGCAGTTACCATTTTCCTCTTTCAACTTTTCTATCTTTTTCTTTCAACTAAATCTCGTTAGCCATTTGCCTTATTTGTTAATATGGTAGTAGATACTTAGTTTGAAGGAGGTCTATTTATGTCTAAAAAGATTTTTATTTCTCTTTTAGCTTTAATCGCTTTAAGCCTTGTTGTCTTTAAACTTAAATATAGTAATAAACAAGCCCCAACTTCTTCCAAACCATCTTCAACTTCTCAATCTAATAATTCTTCCTCCAAACTTGTTGCTTTTGACGATTTTTGGGATAAAGTTAAATCTCAATCACAACAGATTTTTCCTCAACAAACTGTCTATCTTGCGGGTATTAAATCAGACTTTGCTATTAAACAGCCTCAAGCTGATGGTAAAGCTGATTCTTGGAAGGCTCATATCGTTGTTTGTGATGACATTAAAGACGTTCGTGATAATGATGCTGATAAGGTCGAAAAGATTTGTCATGGTAAAGCTAAGTACTTAACTATGAATCGAAAGGGAGTAAAAATAGAAGATGATCTTAGTTATTATGGCCATGTGATTAAATTTGAAGATCTCAAAATAACTCCCCAAAAAGCTATGTCTTTAGCTAACCAAGCTAAGAATTATCAACCCAATGGTAAAGAAATCTATCTTTATAATCTTGTTATTGGTCGTTGGCATAATACTCCAATCTGGGAGATTACTAAAAAATGTTCTGTTTTAGGTGAAGATAATTCTTGTGGTCCTAATTGGGTAGTTAAGGTTAATGCTTTAACTGGCGATCTTGTTGAGTAGATTAGGGTATGATTTTTGAGAAATAAGAATTTTAGGAAAATACAATAGTGTCATTTTTCTAAGGTTCTTGGAAAACTCCCCAAATTCGTTTTGTTTAAATCTTACTTTTGATATACTACTAGTATGGATCCAGTTAAGTTTCCTCAAGACAATAATATCACTTATCACTATTATTCTTGGCAAGAGTTAGGTAGTTTAACCGAAAAACTTGCTCGTCAAATTCTTCAAAAAAATCTTAAAATAGATCGTTTGATTGCTCTTGCCACTGGTGGTCTTACTATGAGTCGAGCTCTCCGCGACTATTTAGGACTCAAAAAACTAGCCAGTATCAAAATCGAGTTTTATTCTGATATTGCCACTCGCAAACCTACTCCCGTCATCACCCAATCCCTTCCTCTTAACATTGATGGTGAAAACATTCTCATTTTCGATGATATTAACGATACTGGTCGAACTCTTCAGGCTGCTAAACAATACCTCTCTTTACGTGGTGCCCGCCAAATTTACACTGCCACTCTTTTTCAAAAACCTCACACCACTCATCCTTCTGACTTTTTTCAGCAAGAAACCACCTCATGGATTATTTTTCCAGACGAAGTGAGAGAAACTATTACCCTTTTAGCTAAACGCTGGCAACAAAATCTTTCTCCTAAAGAAATCAAAGACCGTCTGTCTCAAATTGGTTTTACTTCAAAACAACTAGATATGTTTTTGCCCCACCCATGATTTGGTTGATTCTTGTTTTAGCTCTCATTCTACGTTTGCCTCTCCTTTCTCAATCTCTTTGGCTCGATGAGGCTATTGAAGCCCTTGCTCTTATGGGTAAAAAAGGTCCAATTCTTAAGTATGCTCTTGCTGATTTTCAACCTCCTATCTATCATTTTATTCTTAAGTTTTGGACTAATATCTTTGGTTATTCTGAAATTGCTCTCCGTACTCCTTCTCTTATTTTCTCTCTTTTAAGTATTTGGTTCGTTATCAAAATTGCTCAAGAAATTGGCAATCATCGCTCTGCCATTATTGCTGGTTTATTGCTTGCTACTAATCCTCTTCATCTTTACTATTCCGCTGAAGGTCGCACTTACATGTTAACTACTTTTCTTATTACTGCTTCTTTCTACTACTTAATCAAGCTCTTAATTACCAACTCTCGTTATACTCAATACACTCTTGGCTACATGATCTTCACCATACTTGGGTTATGGAGTAGTTATTTAGCTTGGATTGTCATTGGTCTTCAATTTCTCTATCTTCTCTACATTCGTCGCTTTGATTTATTAAAGTATCCCCTCATTGCTTTTATCACTCTTATTTTATGGTTACCCTTTGTTTTTCGCCAGTTGAATATCGGTTTTTCTACTATAGCTAATTCTCCTAATTGGGGTAGGGTGGTTGGTGGTTTTGAATTAATTCGTTTACCTCGTACTTGGTTTAAATTTATTGCCGGCCGAGTTAGTTTTGCTAACAAAAAACTTTATTTTCTCATCATGTTATCTCTCTTTTCTCTCCACTTTTTTTATTTGAAGAAAGCCTGGAAAACCAAGTATCGTCTTCTTTGGCTTTGGCTTTTAGGTTCCATCTTGATTGCCTACTTTTTCTCTCTCTTTGTTCCCGTCTACCAATACTTCCGCCTTCTCTTCACTCTTCCCGCCTACACAATTTTGTTAGCTCTTAGCATTACCTTAATTCCTCGTCGCTATCAAACTATTTCCATCATTATCCTAGTCACTGTTCACTGGTTACTAATTGCTTATTTCTATTTCACTCCTCGTTTTCACAAAGAAGACTGGCGTAGTTTAACTTTATATCTTCATTCTCAAAAAGAAGGAATTGTTGCTTTACCATCTTTAGCTCAAGATGCTCCTTTGCAATACTATCAACTCAAATATCCTTTGGTAGAATTACCCAAAACTACCACTTTTAATAATCAAACTGTTTACTACATCGATTATGCTGAAGATCTTTTTGACACCCAAAGAATTGGTAGACAGAATCTAAGAAAACAAGGCTATCTTCCTATCGCCGAAAAAACCTTTCCCCACCTTCATCTTATTACTTACACTGAACACTGAATACGCTATACTAAATACATGCGTATTGCTATCGACGTCTCTCAAATTGTTTATCAAGGTACTGGAGTAGGGCGTTACACTACCGAACTAACCAAACATCTTCTTCAGCTTAAGACTGATCATCAATTTCTTTTTTATGCCGGTTCTCTTCGTACTCGTCACCTCATCAATCTCTTTCGTACTCAATCGCCTTGGAATCAAGCTACTTGGAAATTAACTCCTTTCTCTCCTCAAATCTCTGATTTTTTATTTAATCGTCTCAATCTTCCTCTCGATCCATTTATTGGTAAAATCGATCTTTTCCATGCCTCTGATTGGACTCAACCTCGTCTTAAAGTTCCAACTGTTACCACTGTTCATGATTTAGTTTTTCTGAAATATCCCCAAACTTTACCACCTTTAATTGTTAAAACTCAAACCAGACGACTTAAGCGAGTGATCAAATTTGCTGATCATATCATTGCTGATTCTTTGAGCACAAAAGATGATCTCGTGAAAATGTATTCTTTGCCAGAAACCAAAATTAGTGTTATATACTTGGCGCATTCAGAAAATTTCTATCCTCGAAAGAGTAAAGAAGTTGAACGCGTGAAAACAAAATATCAACTTACAAATCCTTATCTTCTTTCTCTTAATACTCAAGAACCTCGTAAAAACTTACAAAAAGTCATCGAAGCTTTTAAGGCTTACCTTCATCTTAATCCTCATTCTCAACTTGATTTAGTTCTCGTTGGTCGTCATGGTTGGGGTCAGAAATTAGTCACTGACAATCCTCGCATTAAATTTTTAGGTTTTGTACCTGATGAGGATCTACCTCCTCTCTATACCGGAGCTCAAGTTTTTCTTTATCCTTCTCTTTATGAGGGTTTTGGTCTTCCAGTTCTTGAAGCTATGGCTTGTGGTCTTCCTATCATTACTTCCAATCTTTCATCTTTACCAGAAGTTGCTGGAGAAGCTGGTATCTTAATCGACCCTCAAGATGTTTTTGCGATTCGTGATGCTATTCAACGAGCTCTTACTCGTCATGACTTTCTTGCTCAACAATCTCTCCAACAAGCTTCTAAATTTTCTTGGCAAAAAACAGCTCAACAAACTCTTGAGGTTTACCAAAACTTGATTAAAAATGATAAATGAAAAAATGAGAATTAATCTTGCTATCGACGCCAATGAAGCTAACTCTAAAACTAGAGTTGGAAGTGGACAATATACTTTCAATCTTCTTCAACATTGGTACACTCAATCTCAATATAATTTTCATCTTTTTTTAAAACAACCTCCTGTTTCTGATTTGCCTACAGTTAGCTCTCATTGGCATTATCATTTAGTTAAACCAAGTCGTTTTTGGCTTAAATTTTCTCTTCCTTTTTATCTTCATACTCACCATTTTCACTTCCAATCTTTTTTTGCTCCAGCCCATTATTCTCCACCTTATCTTAAACTTCCTTTAGTTGTCACTATTCACGATTTAGCTTATGAATACTTTCCCCACCAATTTTTGAAACGAGATCTTTACAAACTTCGTCATTGGACTTTAGCTAGTTTGCGTCAAGCTAAACGAATTATTGCTGTTTCTCAAAATACCAAACAAGATTTAATTAAACTTTATCATTTACCTGAAGACAAAATTACTGTTATTTACAATGGTTATGATAAATCTCGCTTTCATGCTCGAGTTAAACTTGATCCTCTAATTTGGCAACGGTATCATTTACCCAAACAACCTTTCTTGCTTTATTTAGGCACTATCCAACCTCGTAAAAACATTCTTACTTTAGTCAAAGCGTTTTATCTTCTTAAAAAACATAAACAATATAATGGCAAACTTGTAATTGCTGGTAATCCTGGTTGGTTATCGGAAGCTATTATTCACCAAATTAAAAACTCTCCTGTAGCTACTGATATTTATCTTCCTGGTTATATTTCTCCTGATGATTTACCTAGTTTGTACAAGTTAGCCGATTTATATATTCTTCCTTCTCTTTATGAGGGTTTTGGTCTTCCAGTTCTTGAAGCTATGGCTTGTGGCACTCCAGTTGTAGTTGCTAACAACTCTTCACTACCAGAAGTAGCTGGCTCTGCTGGATTATATTTTCAAGCCACTAACCCTCAATCATTGAAGACTACAATCATTCAAGCTCTTGCCCAAGCCTCTCTTTTAAGGCGTCGTGGTTATCTTCAAGTTCGTAAATTTTCTTGGCAAAAAACAGCTCAACAAACTCTTGAGGTTTTACTTCATCCTTAGAACGACTATAATTAAACCAATGATACGTGATAAAAATGGCCAACCACTAACCTTTCCAGAAGTAGTTTCTAAGGTTAAAAATCGTTTGTGGAGTTATGTTTTAGATTTTCATCTTTGTCTCTTGAATCTTACTACCCTCATTCCTTCACATTTAATTAGAAACACCATTTGGCGTCTTAGCGGTTTAAAACTTGGTCGCCATTCTACTCTTCACACTGGAGTTCGAGTTTTTAATCCTCACCATATTCGTATCGGCGAAGGGACTATTGTTGGTTATCGAAGTTTTCTTGATGGACGTGATCAATTAATTATTGGTGATCATGTTGATATTGCTTCCGAAGTCATGATTTATAATCAAGAGCACGACATTCATAGTCATGATTTTCGTCCTATTAGTGAACCAGTTATTATCGAAGATTATGTTTTTATTGGACCTAGAGCCATTATTTTGCCTGGAGTTAAAATTGGTAAAGGGGCTGTTGTGGCAGCTGGAGCAGTAGTAACTAAAGATGTTGCACCTTTTACCATTGTTGGTGGTATTCCTGCTAAAGAAATTGGTCAACGTCAAAACACAAATCCAACTTATAAATTAGGTCGATTCAAACTTTTTCAATGAAATCTAAATCTTTAACTCAACCATTGGTTTCGGTTATCATTGTGAGCTACAACACTCGCGACTTAACTCTTAAAAGTATTCGCCATGTTTACCAATCTAAGGGTTTTAAACCTAATCAAATCGAAGTTATTGTTGTTGATAACAATTCTTCTGACGATACGCTTGAAGCTATTAAATCCAATTTTCCTCAAGTTAAACTTATTGCCAATTCTTCCAATCGAGGTTTTGGTGGCGCCAATAATCAAGGGGCGGCTATTGCTAAAGGTAAATATCTACTTTTGCTCAATACTGATGCTTTCTTAAATCCAAATTCTTTAAGAGTTTTAGTTGATTCTCTAGAAAAGGAGCAACGTTTAATCTCTGTTGGTCCTCAACTTCGTTATCAAGATAATCGCCTTCAACTTTCGGGAGGTTATCTTCCAACTCCACTAAGAGTGGTTTTTTGGATGTGGGCTTTGGATAAATTGCCTTTAATTAAGAATCTAATTAAACCCTATCATGTTTATAGTCTTAAATGGCATACTCAACCTCAATACCCAGACTGGTTAATGGCGGCTTGCGTTCTCTTTCCTCGTCAAGAATTTTTGGCAGTTGGCGGTTTTGATGATCAAATTTTCATGTATGCTGAGGAAGTTGAACTTTATCGTCGTCTTAAAGCTAAATATCCTCAACGTCTAGTTTTCTTTAACCCCCAAACTCGAGTTACTCATATTGGTGGAGCTTCAAGTAAAAAGGCCAATGCTTTTCGATTAGTTCACGAGCTTCAAGGGATTGAGTATATCTATCGTAAACACTATCCTCATTGGTTGCCTTTTATTAAACTAGTTCTTTACTCAGGGGCTTTTTTAAGACTTTTATTATTCAAATTTATGCCTGGTAGAAAGGGGGCTTATGAAGAGTATAAAAACTTCTTCTTCCCCAAAAAATAAACCATCTTTTTGGCGTCGTCTCGATAATAATTTATTACTTTATTTAGTTGGTTTTCTTTTGGTTTTCATTCCTCTTTATCCTAAAATTCCTTTATTTGACCTAATGGAAGGTTATATTGTTCGTTTACGTCTTGAAGACATTTTAATTGCCCTGACAGCTTTTGTTTGGTTAATTCAAGTCTGGCGAGGTAAAGCTAAATTTCCCAAGAATGTTTTTACAGTTTTTCTTTTTTCTTATTTATTGGTTGGTTTTCTGTCTGCAATTGACGCTGTTTTTGTTCTTCATACGGTTCCCTTACAAACAAAACATTTATTTAAACTTGGTCTACATTATTTTCGGCGTATTGAATATTTTTCCATGTATTTCTTTGCTTATGCAGCTATTCGTAATAAAGATGATCTTCTTCGTTTATTAAAAGTCAGTTTAGTGGCTCTTATTGGAACTATTATTTATGGTTTTGGCCAGAAATATCTTTATTGGCCTGCTTTCTCTACCATGAATCGTGAATTTTCTAAGGGTATGCGCCTTTATCTAACTGCTCATTCGCGAGTTATGAGTACTTTTGCTGGTCACTACGATTTTGCGGCTTATCTAATGATGGCTTTAATTTTCCTTATCACAGCTATGTGGCTTTCTAAGCTTTGGTGGCAGAAAGTTATTTTTGCAACTCTAGGTTTTTTTGCTTACTGGAGCCTTATTTTGACTGCTTCTCGAACTTCTTGGTTGGGTTATGTGGTGGGTTTAACTGTAGTAGCTTTTGTTTTGGCTTTTAATCGAGGTTGGTGGTGGTCATTCAAACGCTGGCTTACAGTTGTTTTTTTAAGTATTCTTATTATGTTTACTTTAGGAGATCTATCAGATCGTTTTCTTCAATTAGTTAATGATCCTAACACTCTTGCCAAATTTCTTCCTTACACTCCTAATCAAATCGAAACTCAGATTCATCATGTTCGTGAATTTACCGCCAAAGTTAATGATTTTAAAGAAAAACTTCTTTCTCCTTTTGAATCAGCTGAACCACCTGCCAACTCAATTTCTACTGATGAACTTGCTCAAATTGCTGCTAAATCAGATCAACCTCCAACTTCTTCAAAAGAAGAGGCTGAGATTAGTCATCGTCCTCTTCCTCCCGATGTTACTCCCGAACAGGATGAAATTCGCCAAGAAGCTATGTTGCGTGACGCTACTGCCTCTGCCACTGTTTCTGCCAACCTTAAAAAGGGTGGTGGTTATTCTCCTAACGCTCTTAAATATGGTCTTTCAATTGCCATTCGGCTTGATGCTCTTTGGCCCCGTGCTATTGCTGGTTTTAAACGTAACCCTCTTTTAGGCTCTGGTTATTCGACTTTAGTTAAAACTCAACCCAATCAATTTACCCAAGCAGAATCAACTGATAATGACTATCTCCGTATGTTGGGTGAAACTGGTTTACTTGGAGCTTTTACTTTCCTCATGTTACCTCTTCTAGTTATTTATTTCTCTTTTAAAGCTTGGCGTCAATTATCAGATCCTAATCTAAAAATTATTGCTTTAAGTCTTATCGCTGCCACTGTAGCTCTATTAGTTAATGCTACTTATATCGATATCTTTGAATCTTCTAAAGTAGCTTATACTTACTGGTTTTTAGCTGCTTTAGCTACTCATTTATGGAGGTTTAGCCATGAAGCTCAACAAACTTAAATGGTTTGATTATCTTCTTCTTAGTTTAATTTTTATTATTGCTGGCGGGCTCAGAACTTACCGACTTAAGGCCCCTTTAGCCGATTGGCATTCTTGGCGTCAAGCAGATACTGCTTCTGTTGCTCGCGAATACGTAAAACATGGTATTGATTTGCTTCATCCTCGTTATCATGATTTATCTAGTATTCCTTCAGGTAAAGATAACTTTGAAGGTTATCGATTTGTAGAATTTCCCATTCTTAACGCTCTTCATGCTTGGCTGTATCTTCATTTTCCTCAAATTGATTTCGTTGTGTGGGGTCGTTTAATAACTATCTTTTTATCTTCAAGTACAGCTGTGATTCTTTATCTCTTAGTTTATTTTCTTAATGATCGTTTAACAGCTAGTTTAACTGCAGGTTTATTTGCTGTTTTACCTTATAATCTTTTCTATGGTCGAGTGATTCTTCCAGAACCAGGTTTAGTATTTTTTAGTTTTCTTGCGATTCTTTTATTTGTTGTTTGGTT
>Ga0256914_1002247_pt1 | contig 16329 bp, 13 predicted proteins | sample HulkmetaG_FD_191571 | JGI IMG/M metagenome (GOLD analysis project Ga0256914, IMG submission 191571) | Hydrothermal chimney microbial communities from Main Endeavour vent field at the Juan de Fuca Ridge, Pacific Ocean - Hulk | ecosystem: Environmental > Aquatic > Marine > Hydrothermal vents ... | reverse complement strand
TTCTGGGCCCTGCGGACCCTGGGGACCCTGCGGGCCCTGGGGGCCGGTGGGACCGGCGGGTCCGGCGGGTCCGGCGGGGCCGACGGGGCCCTGCGGGCCTACCGGCCCGATGCAGTCGAGGGCGTTGACCTGGCCGTCTTTATTCAGGTCTTCGCTGGCAGGGTCGGGTTTGCCGTTACCGTTGAGGTCCCAGCAGCTCTGGCCGGCGGGGCCGACGGGGCCCTGGGGGCCTGGAGGACCCTGCGGCCCCTCGGGCCCCTGAGGACCGGCGGGACCGGCGGGCCCTGGCGGGCCTTGCGGACCCTGGGGGCCGGTGGGACCGGCCGGTCCCTGGGGACCCGGAGGCCCTGGCGGACCGACGGGACCCTGGGGGCCTGGCGGGCCCGGAGGTCCGGGCGGACCCTGGACCACCAGCACCTTCTGGGCCGGCGCCTTGGCCTCTATCGGGGTGGCGAAGACGGCCATGCGCTGGGTTCCGCTCTTGGCCTGGTCTTTGAACTTGACGCCGTAGGGAATGAATACGGAAAGCTGTTGCTGCGTCTGGTTGACGATGGTCAGCGTTCCCTTGCCGTGATAGTCGGGGTTGGATACGTTCTTGAAGTCGCTGGTGTAGGCCCGCACCAGACCCTGGGAAACGGCGCTGGACAGCTCGAGCGCCCCCTCGGGGAGCTGATGAGCCGCGTTCGACCTGGCGTAGTTGACCAGCTCGTCGGTCACCGGCAGCTTGGCTTTGTCGTACTTCAACCCGTCGGTGAAGTACCAAACCGCCCGCTGCACCTGGTACGGGTGGCTCTTGTTGTACCCTCTGGCGGCGGCGTACCGCTCCACCGCCCGCACCTCGGCGGGAGCCAGGCCCACGGGGGCCAACCGGGCGCTGGGGAAGGGCTTGCCGTAGTCCATGCAGAACCCTTCCACCGGCACCTCGACCGAACCGCCGGCGGGAATGGTAACCGTGACGCCGCTTTCGGCGGCGGCCTCCGCCCGGGGCGCGCCGAAGACCGCGACCGCGGCCATGACCAGCAGCACCCGCAAGAGAACCACCGGCGAACCTAATGGCGTGAGTCTTTTCACTCGAATACCTCCTCCTATTGCTTCAGCAGGTGAAGGCCGGAGCTATTGCTACGTCGATTACTCGTTGCCGCGGCTTTTCTCACCCACCTATTACATTTAGCCATAAACGATTTCCCTTTGTGTAAAAAGCGTATAAACCGGAAGCCGGCCGGTGCGCTAGAATGCGGTGTGTTCGCCGTTTCCAAGTTCCTCTGGCTGCTGCTGGCGCTGCTGGCGGCCTACGTGGTCTGGATATTCAACCGGCTGGTGGCCGCCCGCAACGCCGTCAAGGAGGCCTGGGCCGGCGTCGACGTGCAGCTGAAGCGCCGCCATGACCTGGTGCCGATGCTGGTCGACGCGGTGGGAGCCTACGCCAGCCACGAGCGCGGCCTGCTCGAGCGCGTCGCCCGCCTGCGCGGCCGCGCCCCCGACCCCGAAGAGGAGGCCGCTCTCAGCCACGACCTGAGCCGCCTGCTGGCGGTGGTCGAGGCCTACCCGGAACTCAAGGCCAGCGCCAACTTTCTCTCGCTGCAACGCGAGCTGGTCGAGGTCGAGGACGCCCTGCAGCTGGCGCGCCGCTACTACAACGGCGCGGTGCGGGTCTACAACACCCTGCTCGAGTCCTTCCCGGCCAGCTACGTCGCCCGCTCCTTCGGCTTCACGCCGGCCCGCTACTTCGAGCTGCCGCGAGCCACCGAGGCCCGCGCCCCGGAAGTGAAATGGTAAGGCGCCTCTTCCTGCTGCTGGCCCTGCTCGCCGCGCCGGCCCTGGCCAGCGAGGCCATCGAAGACTACGCCGTGCAGATCTGGCTCGAGCCCGACGGCAGCCTGACCGTCCAGGAAGACCTGCTGACGCGGGTGGAAAACGTAGCCATCCGCCACGGCATCTACCGCGACCTGCTCATCCGCCCGCCGGCGGCCAGCGGCGCCGCCGCCCGCGGCGACATCGTCTACGAGATCGTCGCGGCCCGCCTCGACGGCGCGCCGGTACACTGGTTCACCGACACTCGCGGCCGGACGCTGCGCGTCTACCTGGGCGAGAGCGACCGCCTGGTGCCCCCGGGTCTGCACCGCTTCACCCTGCGCTACCGGGTCCGCTACGCCGCCCTGCCGGCCGGCAGCCGCGCCCGGCTCGACTGGAACCTGACCGGCAACGACTGGCGCTTCCCGATTCTCGCGACGCGCCTGCACGTCTACCTGCCGCCGGCCCTCAGCGCCGCAGAGGTGCGCGGCCGCGTCTTCTACGGCCCTCTCGGCTCCGGCGCCAGCCTGCCGCTGGCGCGCACCGGCCCGCGGACGCTGGCCTTTGAGTACGAGCAGACGCTTGCGCCGGGCTCGGGGCTGACCTTGCAGCTCGAGTGGCCGGCCGCCCTGCTCAAGCCCCCCGCCCCGCCGCTCGACCCGACCGTCCGCATCCTGCTGGCCGGCCTGCTGGTCAGCCTGGCCCTGAACGCCGCCTCCTGGCTCCGCGCCGGCCGCGACCCGCGGGCCGGACCGGTCATCCCCCGCTTCGAACCGCCGCCGCTGAGCGCCGCGCTGGCCGCTTATCTGGTCAACGGCGGCTACAACACCCGCGCCTTCAGCGCCGCGGTGGCCGAGCTCTCCAGCCGGGGCTTCCTCGCGGTCTCCGGCGGCGAGGCGCCCGTTCTGGAAAAGGCCGAACGGCCACCCGACGAGCGTCTGCCCCGGGAGCTGCGCTACTTTTACAACGCCCTTTTCAACCGCCGCCGGCGGCTGGCCCTCGAGCGGGAAAACGCCGCCGTCCTCCAGGAGGCCCAGAACGCCTTGCGCGGCGAGCTGCAAACCGAGGCCGCGCCGTTACTGCGGCAGAACGGCGGGTTGTTGATGGCCGGGCAGGCGCTCACCGCCGCCATCCTGGCCTGGCTCGCCTACCGCGGCGAGCACGACTTCGCCCTGGCCGTCTTTGCCGTCTTCGCCTACCTCTTCTACGTCACCGTGGCCGTCCACCTGCTCAAGAAGGCCGCCCTCGCCTGGGAGCGCTACCGGCTGATTCCCGGGCTCAGCCCGCTGCGCGAGTTGCTGGCGGCGGCCCTGGCCATCGCCGGCGTTCTGCTGCCGCCGGCGGCGCTGGCGCTGCTCGCGGGCGCGCTTAGCGGAGTCCTTACCGGCTTGTTGCTGGGGTTGCTGCCGCTCTGCGGCGCCCTGGCCGCTTACCTGATACCCGCCTACACCCGCGAGGGAGCGCGCCTGCGCAACCACCTGCTGGGCCTGGCCCGCTACCTGGGCACCACCGACGAGGCCGCCCTCCGGCGCATCGGCGCGCCCGAGGAGGTGCCCGAACGCCTGAACGAGCTATTCCCCTACGCGGTCGCGCTGGGCCTCGAGGCCCCCTTCGGGCGGCGGCTGGAGGCCTTCGCCCGCGTCCGCCCCGAGGAGGCCGGCCGCGTCGTCGTCTGGAACCGCCCGCTCACCTCCTACGGAAGCGGCGGCGGTCTCGCCGTCGGCGACTACGCCGCCTCGCTCTCCACGTCGCTGCGGGCGGCGCTGGCCCGCGCCCAGACCAGCGGCGGCGGGGGCGGGTTCTCGGGCGGGGGCTTTTCCGGCGGCGGCGGGGGCGGCGGGGGCGGCGGCGGCTGGTAGAATTGTTACGAGATGACCAGGCCGCAATTCGCCACCATCCCGGCGTTGCTGCTGTCGGCGGTGCTGCTGGCCGGCTGTTCGGCCGCCGACCGCTGGACCACGCTCACGCCCCCGGCGCTGCCGCTGGCGCAGAACGTCCTCAACCCCGGCCGCGGCTTCTACGACGGCTCCAGCGTCGACCTGTGGAACCCCGACCCGGACGCCTACGCCCGGGTCCGCGACCGCGGCCTGACCCTGGCCTACGCCGACGCTACCTGGCTGCCCGGCGACCACGTGCTCAGCGATGACGAGCTGGCCCGGCTGCAAGAGGGGCTCGACCTGGTACGCGAAAGCGGCTTCAAGCTGATTCTCCGCTTCCGCTACAGCGACCAGGGCGACGCCGACTGGAGCGTCATCAGCGGCGACCTGGAAAAGCTGGCCCCGCTGATCCGCGACAACGCCGACGTCATAGCCGTCTTGCAGGCCGGCTTCCTGGGCCGCTGGGGCGAGTGGCACTGCTGGGAGGCGACCACCGTCTGCCACGACGGCGCAGCCGAAAAAGCCTACGTGCTCGACAAGCTGCTCGCCGCGCTCGAGGGAACCGACGTGCCGGTGGCGGTGCGCTATCCGCCGGACAAATCACGCTATCTGGGCGACGTTCAGTTCGACGACTACGACGCCGTACCCCCGCCGCCACCGCCGGTGGGCAGCTTCGCCGACGGGTTGGGCGAAAACGAGAAAAACCGCGCCCGCATCGCCCACCACAACGACTGCTTCCTCTCCAGCGCCGACGACATGGGCACCTACCCGAACGAGCCGCCGGAACGCATTGAGCAGTGGCGGACCTTCACCTACGCAGAGAACGAGTTCCTCCCCTACGGCGGCGAGAGCTGCGTACCCGCCGACGTGGACGACCCCGAGCGCAGCAGCGGCCCCAACGCGCTGGCGGAGATGGCCCGGGCCGGCGTGGACTACCTCAACGCCGACTACCACCCCGACATGCTCGCCGGCTGGCGGGCGGACGGCGTCTACGACGAAATCGCCGCCCGGCTCGGTTACCGGCTGGTGCTGGAGGAAGTTGCCTGGAGCGAACCCGCCGCCGGCCGGCCCTGGCAGCTGCGGCTGACGGTCCGCAACGATGGCTTCTCCCGGCTCAAGCGACGCTACCAGGTTTTCCTGGTGCTCGCCGGCGCCAGCGGCGAGCGGACGGTTCCGCTCGAGCTCGACCTGCGCCGCGTCGCCCCGGGCCAGAGCCAGACCTACGCCGCCGAGCTGACCGCGCCGCCCGCCGGCTCCTGGCGGCTGGGCCTGGCCGTTCGCGACCCCGCGCAACGGCTGGCGGAGCGGGCCGAATACTCGATCCGCTTCGCCAACAAGCTGGACTACGACGGCGTCAACTGGCTGGGTAGCCTCTCCGTTCGCTAGCGCTGACCGTCGGCCGGCGCCGCTTGCGGCGCTTCGCCCGCCGCCGCGGCGATCTGCGCCGCCAGGCCGTGCTCGCGGCTCAGGAAGGAGGGCGTGTAGATGCGGATGGCCTCGCCGCCGCCGCGGTGGCCGCCGGTCGCCCAGATGAGGTAGTCGCCGGCGAAGGGGCCGTCTTCGAGCAGAAAAACCATAAAGTTGCCGCCCTCGCCCAGGATGCGGGCCTTACCCAGCTCCTCGGGCTGGATGGGCAAACCGCTGGCCCCCGGCTCGACGTGGACCATCCAGGTGTTGGGGTCGTCTGGCTTCTTGGAAAGAAAGACCGTCTGGAAGGCGCGGCCGGCGAGCTTGATGTCGACGTACTCGTATATACGGTCGCCGCTGTTGGGCGCGTCCTCGGGGGCCCAGCCCGACTGCGCCAGCGGAAAGTGATTGGGCTTGGCTACCAGCTTGGCCAGCTCCTCCACCCAGGGCTGCGCCTGGCCGGTGATGACGTGCTCGGGAATGTCGGGGGCCGGCGCCACCTCGGCCGCCGGTTCCTCTTCGGCGGGCTGCCCGTCTTTATCCGCGGCCTCCCCGGCCGCCGCCGCGGCCGCTTTTTCTCCGGCGCCCTCCGCGTCCGCGGCCACCGGCTGTTGCGGCAGGTTTTCGTCGGAGCCAAGCACCTCTTCCTCGATCACCGCGGGCTGCGAGTGCGCCGCGTAGTAGCCGTAGCCGGCCAGCCCGAAGCCGATTACCACGCCGAGAACGGCGGGGAGCGTCCACTTTTGCTGAAAGAGGCCCAGCACGGCGCCGAGGGCCGCCAGGGCAAGTCCTATCCAAACGACGTTCATGCGCTCCATTCTAGACGAATTGCCGTCTGACGCCAAAACCGCGCTACCCTGGAGGCATGGAGAGGCTGCAACTGCGCACCACCGCCCCCCGGCAGCTGGTCAGGATCACCGCCCTGGTCGAGGAGGCCCTGGACCGGCTGGGAATCCGGGAGGGAGCGGTGCTGGTCTACTCGCCCCATACCACCGCCGGCGTCGTCGTTCAGGAGGGGGCCGACCCCGACGTGGCCCACGACCTGCTCCTGCGCCTGGCCGAGCTGGCCCCGCGCCACCACCCGGGCGACCGCCACGCCGAGGGCAACTCCGACGCCCACCTGCAAACCGCCCTCGTCGGCAACGCCCAGCTGATTCCGGTGAGCGCCGGCCGCCTGGCGCTGGGGACCTGGCAGCAGGTCTTCCTGGCCGAGTTCGACGGCCCGCGTCTGCGGCAGGTCTGGGTCCAGCCTATCGGGGCCGGCTAGCGCCGTTGCGAACCGGCAACCTGGCCGCGCAGACGAAGGGGTTGTCGACGCAGCCCATTTTCCCGGTGTCCGTCAGTTTCTTCACGACGCGGGCCGGGCCCCAGAAAAACCAGCTTTGACTACCAGAAAACGCCTTCATTTCCTCTTCGCTGCCTTTGACCTTCCCCGCGACCAGCCCGGGCTTCAGCAACACCGAAGACGTGACCAGGCCTTCTCCGGCCAGATCGCGTTTCAGCCGACCCAGGACGACGCTGCGGTAGTTTTCGTCCACGAAGAGTCTGTAGCCGCTTTCTCTCCGCTCCGGGTCGACGTGCTCGAGGCCCACCCCGGGCGAATCGAGGTACGACTTCACCTCGACGGCCAGCAGCTCGTTCTCACAGGCGGTAGGAGACGACGTCGATCCGGGGCCTGGGCGAGGAGGGCCTGCTGATGCTGCGTTTTTCTTCTTTCGTGAGCTTGACCCGGTAACCGGCGCGGACCCAGTACCCTTCGCGTTCCAGCAGGAGGCGGATGAGTTCTTCGAAGTAATGCGTGGTCCCACGTTACAGCGCCAGCGCGCAGGCCAGCAGGCCGGCGACGGTGACGGCAACGGCGTTGTTGACGTCGTTGTTCCACCAGCCCCAGCGCTCCTCCAGCGGGCCGGTAAGGGTGTCGAACACCGCGCCGAAGACGCCGGCGGCGAAGACCGCCAGCGGCGGCAGGCCGGCCGGCGGCGCCCAGAGGGAAAGGAGCGCCGCGCCGACCAGCAAGGCCAGGCTGCCGGGGAGGCTGACCGCGGCGTTGGTCCCCGCCGCCACCCGGCCCCGACCCGGCCGCCAGGCGCTGCCGGCGCGACCGCCGATTTCGCTGGCCAGGGTGTCGGCGGCGGCCGCCGCCAGGGCCGCGATCAGGAAGACGGGCCCGCAAAGCAGGCCGCCCAGCAGCGGCGGCAGGCCGTTGGCCAGCACCTGGGCCGCTCCCCGGCCGCCGCGGTCGCGCGAGCGCGGGTTGGCGCGGGCGGCCAGGCTGCCCAGCAGGAAGAAGGCGACCAGGGCGCTCGAGCCCCAAAGCCCGCCGGTCCACCAGTACAGGGTGCCGAGCAGCAGCGCCGCCAGCGCCCCGCCGCCGCCGAGCCAGCCCCGCCGCCGGGCCAGCCAGGCCAGCGCGGCCGCCAGCAGCGGCCCGATAGCCAGATAGAAGGTCGGTTTCATCAGCCGCGGCGGACGGCGCGAACGTCGGGAATCCTGGACAGGGCTTCCTTGTAGCGCTCCAGTTCTTCCTCGTCCTTGACCTCGAGGCGGATGCGAATCCGCGCCGTCTGGCCGCTAACCTGGGTGTCGGCTCCCAGCACGCTCTTGCCGAAGCCGGCGAAGACGTCCATCACGTCGCGCAGCAGGCCGGGGCGGTCGGCCGCCTCCAGGTAGATCTCGACCACGTAGTAGCCGCTCTTGGCGGTGTCCCAGCTGGCGGTGATGCAGCGTTCCGGTTCGTCGCGCAGCAGGCGGCGCATGTTTGGACAGTCGGCCCGGTGGATGGTCACGCCGCGGCCACGGGTAACGTAACCGAGAATCTCGTCGCCGCGGACCGGCTTGCAGCAGCTGGCCAGCTTGATGGGCGCCTGCAGGTGGCCCTCGAGCAGCACGCCGGTAGGCCTGGGCGGCGGCTTGGGAGCCGCCCAGGTCCGCTTCTGCGCCTCCGGCGGGGCCAGGAAGCGGAAGACCTGGTGCGGGGTGACGTGGCCCTGGGCCACCGCCAGGTAGAGGTCTTCGGGGCTGGCGGGAATGTTGAGGCTGGCGGCCGCCTTTTCCAGCTCGGCCTCGCTGGGCAGGCGCTGGCCGCGGCGCTTGAAGTACTTTTCGATCATCCGCTGCCCCTTGGCCAGCTGCTCGTCGCGCTCGGCCACCCGGAAGAAGTGGCGGATCTTCTGGCGCGCCGAGCGCGAGTGGGCGAAGTTGAGCCAGTCCTTGCTGGGGCCGGGAGAACTCTTGGAGGTGAGGATTTCGACGATGTCGCCGTTCTTCAGCTCATAGCTCAGGGGCACTATCTTGCCGCCGACCTTGGCGCCGATCATCCGGTGGCCGACCTCGGTATGGATGTGATAGGCAAAGTCGACCGGCGTGGAACCCTTGGGCAGGTCGATCACCCGCCCCTTGGGGGTGAAGACGAAGACCCGGCCGGAGAGCAGGTCCTGCTGGATGGCCTCGACGAAGTCGCGGCTGGTTGAAAACTCGCGCTGCCACTCCTGGACCTGCTGGAGCCACTTGACCTTGCGGCGCAGCTGCTCGGGGTCGGTCAGCCCCTCTTTATAGAGCCAGTGGGCGGCGATGCCGTGCTCGGCCACGCGGTGCATCTCGCGGGTGCGAATCTGCACCTCCAGCGGCTGGCCGCCGGGGGTGATGACGGTGGTGTGCAGAGACTGGTAGCCGTTGGGCTTGGGCTGGGCGATGTAGTCTTTGACCCGGCCGGGAATCGGCGGCCAGAGCGAGTGGACCAGGCCGAGAACGTGGTAGCAGACCTGCTTTTCGCGGGCCAGCCGCTCCTCCTCGCTGGCGGCCGGCTTGGGGTCGAGGATGACCCGCAAGGCCAGCAGGTCGTAGATCTGCTCGAGGCTCTTCTCCTCGCGCTGCATCTTCTTCCAGATCGAGTAGAGGTGCTTGGTGCGGCCGGCCACGGAAAAGCCGGCCACCGAGAGACCGAGAACGTAGTCTTTTTGAAGGGCCAGCTCCAGAGCCCCCTTGGCGTTGTCGACCACCTCGCGGTGGGCGGTGTCCAGGTGGGCCAGCCGCTCGGATAGCGCCCGGTACTCGTCCGGGTAGAGGTAGCGGAAGGCCAGGTCTTCCAGTTCCAGCTTTATCTGGCCGATGCCGAGGCGGTGGGCCATGGGGGCGAAGATCTCGAGCGTTTCCTTGCTGATGCGCTTTTGCTTGTGCGGGGGCATGTGCTCGAGGGTCCGCATGTTGTGGGTCCGGTCGGCCAGCTTGACTATCATGATGCGCAGGTCGCGGGTCATGGCGATGAACATCTGGCGCAGGTTCTCGGCCTGCTCGTCTTCGATGGTCGTCGCCATTTTGGAAAGCTTGGAGACCTTGGTCTCCCCCTCGACGATGCGGGCGACGTCGGCCCCGAAGCGCTCCCTGATGGTCTCGAAGGTCACCCCCTCGACGTCCTCGACGGTGTCGTGCAGAAGGCCGGCAATCAGGCTTTCGACGTCCATCTGCAGCCCGGCCAGAATCCCGGTCACCGCCACCGGGTGGGTGATGTACGGCTCCCCCGACTTGCGCAGCTGGCCTTCGTGCGCCCGGTAGGCGAACTCGAGCGCCTCGCGCACCCGCCGGCGCTCCTCCTCGCTCAAATAGTCCAGACTGGGCTCCAGCTGGTTCCAGAGGGTGGCGGGGGTGACGGTCGCGGTGCTCATGGCCAAATAAGTGTTTTCTAGTGTATCACGCGCTATTCCGCATTTAAAAAACACCCCCGCCCGCAGGCGGGGGAGCCCTGGTGCCGGGAAGGGGACTTGAACCCCTACGGCCTTAGCGGCCACTAGCCCCTCAAGCTAGCGCGTCTACCAATTCCGCCATCCCGGCGCGTAACGCGCAAGTTTCATGGTATCGAGCCCCGCCGGAGGTGTCAACCACCCGCGCCTTTCTGGTCTAGAATAAAAGCCATGAACCTGGTTTGGATCGGCCTCGCCATCGTTGCCATCGGCGCCCTGCTGGGCCTATTTCAACAAAAGTGGACGCTCCCCGCCGTTCTCGGCGTGGTAATCGGCTTCGGGCTGGCCGGCTACGGTTTCTTCAGCAGCCAGTCGCAGCCCGCGGTAATCGAGGAAACGGTGCTCGGTTCCGACGAAGAGCCCGCCGCCCGGCCGCAGGCGAACGAGCCGGCCGGCGGCGAGATGACCGCCGCCCCCGAGATTCCCGAGCACGTCATCCAGGGGGAAGCCAAGCCCTGGGTGGCGGCCGTCAAGAAGATCCTCGACGACCCCAAGGCCTACCCGCTCTTCAACTCCGGGGTGGCCCAGGAGGGCCTCAACAAGGGCGACCTCTTCTACGAGTACTCCAACCTCGAAGCGGGCGACCGCACCCTCGACGTGGTCTTCCTCAGCCGCAGCCCCGACGACCCGGACGTCTGGATGCTCCACATCGAACCCGGTGAGGGACGGCCGCCGATCGCCGCCGAGGAGCTGGGCAGCGTGGCCGTCATCGGTCAGGGCGAAGGCTTCGTGATGTTCCAGATTAAAGACGGCCCCTTCGCCGGCGACTACCTGGTCTGGGGGACCGACGGCAACGGCGGCGGCGGGCAGGTAATCCGCGTCTACACGCCGGCCTTCCTCGAGCGCGAACACCTGCGCAACCAGCAGGCCGAACAGCAGTCCGGCTAGCCGGCCGCCACCGCCAGCAGCATCCAGGGCCGGCCCCGCAGGCGGGTCAGGAAAACGGTCGCCTCCGGCCCCGCCCCGCCCCGCGGCAGGGCGGCGGCCAGCTCCGCCGGGTCCACCGGGCTGTGGCGGCGCTTGACGTTGACGCTGCGCGCGTCCAGCTCGCGCAACCAGCGGCGCAGCTCCTTGAGCCGGTAGGGGCCGTGGCGGAGTATCCGCCAGCAGCCGGCCAGCGGCGACGGCCGGCAGGCGGGGGCCGTCAGGTAGGCGACCCGCTCGGCCAGGAGGGCCGCCCCCAGCTCGAGCGCCAGCCGCCCCACCAGCCCGGCGCGGATCACCGCCGGGTCGGGCTCGTATAAGTACCCGGACGGCGGGGCCAGCGGCGCGGCCGCCTCGGGCCCCCTCAGGCCCACCCCCGCCGGCAGGACCTCCGCCCAGGGCTGGGGGCTGGCCAGCCCGCCCAACCCCAGCAGCGCCTCCTTCAGCTCGCCGCCCAGCGAGACGAAGCCGGCGGCCGCCCCCGCCGGCAGCTCCGCCTTGTCGAGGGCCGGCGCCAGCTTGACCAGCAGCGCCGGCACCCGCTCCGCCAGCGCCAGCAGGTCGGCCAGCGGCGGCTCCATCTCCCCCAGGCGCACGCTGCGCCGCCCCCGCCGGCGGCGGGCCGGGTCGGCGAAGGCGGGCAGGCGCAGATCCAGCCCGCGCCAGTCGCCAACCACCACCTCCAGCCGCTCCGCCAGCCCCAAAGCAGCGGCGTTGTAGCGCAGGAGGGCCGCCCGCACCGGGTCGCGCTCGACCGCCAGGACCCGCTTGCCAGCCTCCGCCAGCGCCAGCGCGTCGCCGCCGATGCCGGCCCCCAGGTCGGCCACCCGCCGCCAGGGAGCGAAAAAGCGCCGCGCCCGCCAGCGGGCTACCGGCCAGGAGCTGGCCTGCTCAAGCGCCTCCGCCTCGAAGAGCATCCGCGCCGCGGCGGGGAACTTGGCGGCCGCCCGGCGGCGCAGCCGCGCCTGGTCGAAGAGCCAGGCGGCCTCGTCTTCTCCCCAGCGCCGCCGCAAGCGCTGCAAGGTGGCCAGCGGCTCCAGCCCGCCGGTCGCCAGCGCTTCCAGCTCGCGGCCGGCCGCCTCCCCGCTCAAAAACTCCACCGCCTCCAGGCTCAGCTCCCGCACCACCTCAGTATGCCCGCTAACGGTAAGGTGGAGGTATGCAGACCGGCGGTTACGGCGAGCTTCACCTGCTGCTGGCCTTTCTGGCCGGCGCGCTGCTGACCGGCCTCTGGGCCGCCTGGCGGCTGGGTCGGCTGGGCCGCGAGAACGCCCGCCTGCAGGCCGAGCTCGCCGCCCAGAAAGAAAAGACCGAGTGGCTCCTGGGCGCCAAGGACGAGATGGCCCAGGCCTTCACCGCCCTGGCCGGCAGCAGCCTCGAGGCCTCCGCCCGCGCCCTGGCCGAGCGCACCCGCGACCTCCTGGCCGGTCTCGACAAGCGTCTCGAGGGCCAGCTGGGCGCCCACAAGGCCGAGCTCGACGGCCTGGTCGGACCGCTGCGGGAAAACCTCGACCGCCTGGAAAGGCAGGTCGTCGAGCTGGAGAAGAAGCGCGAGCAGGCCTACGGCGGCCTGGCCGAACAGCTGCGCTCGCTGGCGGCGCAGCAACGGGCGCTGCAACAGGCGACCGTTACCCTGGGTCAGGCCCTCAAGAGCTCCTCGACCCGCGGCAACTGGGGCGAGCTGCAACTCCAGCGGGTGGTCGAGCTGGCCGGAATGGCCGAACACGTCGACTACGAAACCCAGCAGACGACCCGGCAGGGGCGGCCCGACCTGACGGTCCACCTCCCCGGCGGCGGCGTTCTGCCGGTAGACGCCAAGGCCCCGATGAGCGCCTACCTGGAGGCGCTGGAGGCCGGCAGCGAGAGCGAGCGCCGCGCCCGCCTGCAAGAGCACGCCCGGCAGATGCGCGCCCGCGTCAAGGAGCTGGCCGCCAGGGACTACTGGCGCGCCTTCGCCAGGACGCCCGAGTTCGTGGTCATCTTCGTTCCCAGCGAGGCCGCCCTGGCCGCCGCCTTCGAAGCCGACGGCCGCCTCCTCGACGACGCCCTGGCGCAGCGGGTCCTCCCCGCGGGCCCGGTAACCCTGCTGGCGCTGCTCAAGGCCGTCGCCTACGGCTGGCGGCAGCAGGAGCTGAGCGAAAACGCCCGCCGGCTGGCGGAGGCCGGCCGCGAGCTGGTCACGCGGCTCGACCGCTTTACCTCTTCGCTGGCCGAGGTGGGCCGCGGCCTGGAGAAGAGCGTCGCCGCCTACAACCGGGCGGTGGGGAGCTACCACAGCCGCCTGGCGCCGCTGGCCCGCCGCTTCGGCGCCCTGGCCGGCGCCGCGGAGGCCGCCGAGCCGGAGCCGGTGGACGGCGCGGTCAGACCGGCGGAAGAGCCCGAATGAGCGTGCTAGGCTGGGTTTCATGATAGCCCGCTACCAAACGGAGGAGATGGCCCGGCTCTGGTCCGCCGAGCACCGCTACCGCGTCTGGGCCGAGGTCGAACGGCTGGCCCTGGCCGCCTGGGCCGAGCTGGGGGCGGTACCCGCCGCCGCGGCCGCCGAGCTGGCCGCCGCCCTCCCCGCCGGCGACCTCGACGCCGCCTTCGTCCGCCGGGTCGGGGAGATAGAGGCCGAAACCCGCCACGACGTGGTCGCCTTCGTCCGCGCCCTGGCCGAGCTGAGCGGCAGCGAGGCGGTGGCCCGCTACCTGCACTACGGGCTGACGAGCACCGACGTGGTAGACACCGCCCAGAACTACCTGCTGGCCGAGGCCCTCGAGCTGATCGACGGTGAGCTGGAGCGCCTCGGCGGCGAGCTGGCGCGGCTGGCCCGCCGCTACAAGTACACGCCGGCGGTCGGCCGCACTCACGGCGTCCACGCCGAGCCCACCTCCTTCGGCCTGCGCTTCCTGGGCTTCTACGCGGCCATCGAGCGCGACCGCCAGCGGCTGGCCCGCGCCCGCGAGCAGATCGCCACCGCGGTCCTCAGCGGTTCGGTAGGCAACTACGCCCACACCCCGCCCGAGGTAGAGGCCTACGTCGCCGCCCGGCTGGGGCTCACCCCCGAACCGGTCAGCACCCAGGTCGCCCCCCGCGACCGCCACGCCGAGGTGCTGGCGGCGCTGGCCATCCTGGGTGCCGACCTCGAGCGGATCGCCGTCGAGCTGCGCCACCTGCAGCGGACCGAGGTGCTGGAGACGACCGAGCCCTTCTTCGAGGGGCAGACCGGCTCCAGCTCCATGCCCCACAAGAAAAACCCGGTCGCCCTGGAGAACGTTTCCGGCCTCGCCCGCCTCCTCAAGTCGAACCTGCAGGCGGGGCTCGAGAACGTCGCCCTCTGGCACGAGCGCGACATCAGCCACTCCTCGGTCGAGCGCGTCATCCTCCCCGACTCGACCACCCTGGCCCACTACCTCGCCCGCCGGCTCAGCGGCGTCCTGGCCGGCCTGCGCGTCAACGAAGAGCGCGTCGCCGGCAATCTCGAGCTGACCAACGGGCTGATTTACAGCCAGCGGGTTCTCGGCCTGCTCATCGAAAAGGGCCTCGACCGCGACGCCGCCTACCGGCTGGTGCAGCGCAACGCCCTCAAGAGCTGGGAGGAGGGCCGCCCCCTGGCCCGGCTCCTGGCCGCCGACCCGGAAAACCCGCTCAGCGAAGCGGAGCTGGCGGCCGCCTTCGAGCCCGGTTACTACCTGCGCTATGTAGACCGCATCTACGAGCGCTTCGGATTGTAAAATGTAACCAAGTCGCTAGTTGGCAGCAGGCCTTGTCGGAACCGATCATGCCGGCAGCAGACGGCTATCTCCCGCTAAAACCGCGGCTACGGCGCGGCCGCCTCCTCCTTGGCGCGGAGGAGGGGCGGTCCTTCGGCAATCCGCGCGCGACGAGAAGCGAGGTGAGGCATGAAGGCGATAACCTTCGATTTTTGGAGCACTCTGATGACCGCCGGCGAGAACTACGCCGAGGAGGTGGTCCCGCGGCGCTACGAAATCCTCCTCGCCGCCAGCGACGAAGCCGGCGTGCCCGCCGGTGAGGCCGAGGTCCGCGACGCCTGGAACCAGGCCACCCGCAAGTACAACGACGCCTGGCTGGCCGGTCTGCACATGCCCCTGGAAGACCGGGTGGCCTACGCGTTCAAGCTCCTGGGCATCCGCTACGACCCCGAGCTGGTCGCCAGGACCGCCCGCCTGCTCTCGCAGGCCGCCAGGGACGCCGACGTGGTCACCCTCCCCGGCGCCCGCGAGGCCATCCCCGAGCTGGCCCGCCACTACAAGCTGGCCGTCGTCTCCGACACCAGCGTTTCCGGCGGCGATGTAATCCGCCACTACCTCGACCGCGCCGGGCTGCTCCCCTATTTTTCCGCGTTCTCCTTTTCCAACGAGACCGGCGTGGTCAAACCCAACCCGCGGGCCTTCCTCGCCGCCCTCGACCAGCTGGGCCTGCCGCCGGCCGAGGCGCTGCACGTCGGCGACATCCCGCGCACCGACGTCGGCGGCGCCTTCGACACCGGTTATCCATACGCCGTCCTCTACACGGGTCACAAGGAGCGCGAGGGCGGGCCGGAGCCGAGCGCCCGCGTCGGCGACCACCGCCAGCTGCTGCGGCAGATAGAGCTGCTCGAGGCCGGCTGAAACCGCCGCCCCGACCGCCGGTAATCACCGTCCTGGACGGTTTTGTGACGCTTTTGTGACGGTCGTCTGCTAGGGTTGGGGCGGAGGTAGTTATGAGAAAAGCAATCGGCCTGATTCTAGCCCTGCTCCTGGCCCTGCTGGCCGCGTGCGGCGGCAACACCGCCGCCCCGACGCTCAGCATCAGCCCGGAGTCGCTCACCGTCACCGCCGGCGACGCGGCCGTCACCCTCACCGCCAGCCTCAGCGGTTCCAGCGAGACCATCAACTGGACGCTCAGCCCCGCCCTCGGCTCCATCTCCCCCACCACCGGCGCCACCGTCAGCTACACACCTCCGGAACGCGTGGAAACCCCCCAAACCGTCACCATCACCGCCAGCGCCGGCAGCCTCAGCAAGAGCGTCACCGTAACCGTCAACCCACACCTCGTAAACGTCGCCGGTACGACCCTGAACGCCTTCGGGGTTCCCACCGGCGGCCTGCGCGTCGAGATACCGGGCAAGGGCGTGGTCTTTTCCGACACCAGCGGCAACTTTACATTCGAAGACGTCGTCGCCCCTTACACGCTGATTCTCGAGGGCAACTCCACCCACTACTACGTCTACGAAGGCCTGACCAGCTCCGCGCCGGTCGTCTACGCCAACAACCTGAGCTCCTCCTGGCGCAGCGCCAGCGTCGACGGCACCATCGCCCCGACCACCACCGGCAATAGCTACGCCGTCCAGTACGCTTCCAGCTACGCCTGGGGCGTCGCTACCGGCGCGACCAGCGACACCAGCACCAGTTACATTAACGCGAGCGCATTGAAAGTCGGCAGCACCAGGGATACCTACAGCGGCGGCCTCTACGCCCTCGTGTGGAGCAAAGATGCCAACGGCAACGCCGCTAGCTTCATCTCCTACGGAGAGTACGGCAGCCTCGCCCTGGCCGACGGTGGCGCCTTCAGCGGAAAAGACATGACCCTGGTTTCAATCTCCACCACCA
>Ga0256914_1002246_pt1 | contig 16332 bp, 14 predicted proteins | sample HulkmetaG_FD_191571 | JGI IMG/M metagenome (GOLD analysis project Ga0256914, IMG submission 191571) | Hydrothermal chimney microbial communities from Main Endeavour vent field at the Juan de Fuca Ridge, Pacific Ocean - Hulk | ecosystem: Environmental > Aquatic > Marine > Hydrothermal vents ... | reverse complement strand
ATCGCATAGGCGTGTGTCTCTACTATGTAAGGATGGGCATATGCCTTCCTTTGAGCTGGCTGGTCCAAGGCAGGATATATATTTTGATCCGGCAAAGACAAAATGTGCTGTTGTTACCTGTGGAGGTTTATGCCCAGGAATTAACGATGTAATCCGGGCCATAGTCATGACCCTTTTTTATGGTTACGGGGTTAAATCTATTTTTGGTATAAGATTTGGTTTGCGGGGCTTTATACCTTCCTATGGTCTTGATGTTATGGAGCTGACTCCTGACAGTGTAGCCAGAATTCATGAGTATGGCGGAACTATCCTTGGTTCATCGCGGGGGCCTCAGCCTGCAGAAGAGATAGTAAACGCCCTTGAACGTATGAACGTGTCTATATTGTTTGCAATTGGAGGAGATGGCACCTTTAGGGCGAGTAAAAAGATAGTGGATGAAATTAATAAAAGAGGTGTCAAGATAGCTGTTATAGCCATACCAAAGACTATCGATAATGATATCTTTCTAGTTGCCAAGACCTTTGGGTTTGATACTGCTGTACAGATGGCCTGTCAGGCAATCAAGAGTGCCCATACCGAGGCCATTGGTGCGCCTAATGGAGTCGGGTTGGTAAAGCTTATGGGCCGCTATGCGGGGTTCATTGCTGCTGCAGCGTCTGCAGCTCTTAGAGAGGTAAACTATTGCCTTATTCCTGAAAGCGATTTTGATCTAGATGGGGAAAGGGGCCTTTTAAAAGAGTTAGAAAGGAGGCTCGAGAGAAGGGGACATGCTGTGATAGTTGTGGCAGAAGGGGCCGGGCAGAAGTTTTTTAAGGACCAGCCCCGGCAGACCGATGCCTCTGGCAATGTAAGGCTTGGAGATATTGGCAAATTTTTGAAACAGAGTATCCAGGAGTATTTTGTTTCACTTGGAAAAGAAATTAATATAAAGTACATAGATCCAAGTTATATAATAAGAAGTGTACCTGCTAATGTGGATGATAGCCTATACTGTGGAAATCTTGGACAAAACGCCGTTCATGCCGCCATGGCTGGCAAGACGGATATGATGATAAGCCTTTGGAATGACAGGTATGTTCATATTCCACTTGAGAATGCTACGCTCCACAGGAAACAGGTAAACTTAAAGAGCCGTTTCTGGATGAGTGTTCTTGAATCAACTGGTCAGCCATCCTTAAAAAATAATTAAGAAGGCCGTCTCTAAAAAATTAGGAGTTTTGATTCAAGAACAAGGTGCGTGAGAAAAACAATACCTAGAGGTAAGGTGTTATCGGTATTTCAAAGAGTATTTTTTCCGAATGCAACGCCGTTACTGGACAAAAAAACAATTTTTTAGAGATAGCCTAGAAGGGGGAAATGTATGAGATACAAATGCCTAAGTAAAGGTCTTTCTGTAGTGTTTGCCTGTCTCTTAGTATTTATGGCCGTGTCTGCATGTTCGTCGCCAGAAGAAAAGAAGGCAGAATACTACCAACGAGGCCTTGAGTATGTAAAGAAGAATGATCTCAGATCGGCAATAATAGAGTTCAAAAACGTGGTGCAGATAGATCCAAAGTATGGTCCTGCTCACTATCAAATGGCCCTTGCCTACACCAAACTTGGTGATTTGGGCCGTGCACTTTCAGAGTTAAGAAAGACGGTTGATGTTGATCCAGCCAACAGGGATGCACGTATAAGGCTTATCCAATTTTTGTTCTTGGCCAAGCAGTATGAAGAGGCAGGAAAACACATCAAATATCTGCTTAACAAAGATCCATCTGATGTTGAGGCGCTTATTCTTGACTCAGCCCTTCTTATGAAGCAACAGAAGTACGATGACGCCATAAAGGTCTTGGAAAAGGCCAAAAAGATTGCTCCGAATGATAACAGAGTATATGTAAGCCTTGGCAATGCATACAGCCTTAAAAAGGAGTTTGGGAAGGCTGAGCAGGCCCTTAGAAAGGCCATATCCTTAACTAAAGAACCAAGGCAAAAGGAACAGGCTACCCTCATGTTGGTTGGTATTCTTGAGGCCAGAAACAAGGCTCAAGAGGCCGAAACACTTTTGAAACAAGTGGAGAAGAACAGCAAGTTTAATCCCAATATTTCCATGGTGCTCGTCAAGTTTTACTTGCGTCATGGACAGAAAGACAAGGCTATAGGCAAGCTTGATGAGGTGTTGAAGAGGCATCCAAAGTTCGTGAGCGCATTGTTGCTGAAGGCAGACTTGTTGATTCTTGAAGGCAAGGCTAAGGAGGCAAAGACCTATTTAGAAAAGGCCCATAAGTTTGCTCCTAAAAATATAGATATCACTGCAAAACTTGCCCTCATGAATCTAAACATAAATCAGTTGGATGAGGCCAAAAAGCTGGCAGACGAGGTGCTGAAAAAGAATCCTAAACACCCTGTAGCCCTTCTTGTAAAGGGACGCCTAGCCCTTGCCCATAAAGATTTTAAGACGGCCTTAAAGGATTTGACCGAGGTAATCAATAAGAATCCTAAGGAGCCTCAGACGCTCTATTTCAGGGCTATTGCCAATATGGGGCTTGGCAAGGTCAAGGATGCAGAAGAAGATCTTGTAAGCTGCACAGTTGCTGCGCCAAATTTTTTAAAGGCCAGGCTCCTTCTTGCAGACGTATATCTTAAAGAAAAAAAGATAGACGATTCCTTGTTGCAATCCGAGTATGTGCTGAAGAAGGTAGGAGATGAACCCGTTGCCCTTAGCCTTCATGCTTCTGCCCTTCTCCAAAAGGGCAAATTCAAGGAGGCAAAGGCGGATTTAGAAAAGATCCTTAAGAAAAATCCCAAACAAATTTCTGCCCGTTACATGCTGGCAAGGGTGTATTTTGGCCTTGATGAGAAGGATAAGGGTATTGAAATTCTTAAAGACATAGTAAACGAGCAGCCTGAATACATCCCGGCAGTCTATTCCTTGGTCAGCTATTATATGCTTGAGAAGGCCCCAGATAAGGCCTTGGCCCTGCTTGACGAGTTAAGCAAGAAAAGACCCAATAAGGCGGTCTTTCTTGCCATGAAGGGAAGGATCCTTATGTCCCAGGGGAAATATGATGAGGCTGAAAAGGCATACAAACAGGCTATTGCCATAAACGGAGATATGGTTGAGCCTTATCTGTCTCTTGGAAAGATATACGTGCATACAAACAAGGCGGATAAGGCCATTTCTGAGTATAATAAACTGCTTAAGAAGAAACCAGACTTTCTTACGCCATATATGGCCATAGGGGCAATTGAGCAGGGACGAGGCAATACGGAAAAGGCGATCGAGGCCTATAAAAAGGCATTGGAAATAAACCCGAAATTTGCTCCTGCCCTTAACAATTTGGCATGGCTTCTCGCTGAAAAGGGAGATCTGGAACAGGCGGCCATTTATGGACAAAAAGCCAAAGAGTTTGCTCCTGGTCAGCCCTTTATCCTTGATACGTACGCATGGATTCAGGCCCAAAAGGGTAATTATAGGTTGGCTGCTTCCGATCTGTCAGAGGCACTAAAAAGGGTGCCAGACCATCCTACAATCAATTACCATATGGCCTATGTTTTAAATGGACTTGGAAAAAAGAAAGAGGCAATCAAATATCTTAAAAAGGCCCTCGGATCTGGACAAGATTTTCCAGAGAAAAAAGAGGCAGAGAAACTGCTAAAAGAGCTTTCGTGATAGATTACAGGTCGAAGACACTTGAAGAGCTTGAACAGCTAATAAAGTCATGGGGAGAAGCTGCCTTCAGGGCAAGGCAGCTCTTCCAATGGCTTTGGAAGCCGGGTTTTTCTAGGTTCGATGACATAACAGTTTTGCCAAAGGCCCTCAGGGCAAGATTCGCCCTTGAGGGTTTTATTTATCGTCTAGAGGTTGCCGGAATGGCTGCATCAAAACAAGACGATACTCGCAAATGGGCCTTTAGGCTTCTTGATGGCATGGTTATAGAAACGGTCTTGATCCCGGGTAACGGTCACACCACTTTATGTGTGTCTAGTCAAGTGGGTTGTGCCATGGGATGCAGTTTTTGCAAAACAGGGACCATGGGATTTTTGAGAAACCTGTTGCCATCAGAGATTGTTGGTCAGGTCCTTAGTGTTATGGAGCAGATAGAGCCAAACCTTTATCCTAGAAATATTGTCTTTATGGGAATGGGAGAGCCCTTGGCCAACTTGGGAAATGTGGTCTCCGCAATAAAAATTCTTACTAATCCGTTGGGGCTGAATTTTTCCAACAGGCGGATAACTGTATCCACTTGTGGCCTTGTTCCTGAAATTGTAAGGCTTGGGAAGATGGTCAACGTAGGGCTTGCAGTGTCTCTTCATGCCACAACCGACCAGTTAAGGAGTAGCTTAATGCCTATTAACAGACGTTATCCTCTCGCACAGCTAATGGATGCCTGCAGGAAATTTGAGATGCCTAAAAGACGAAGAATCACCTTTGAATATATAGTCCTTGGAGGAGTCAATCATTCTAGAAAGGATGCCAAAAGGATGGCCACGCTTTTAGATGGCATCCCGTCGAAGATAAACCTCATACCTTACAATAGGGTTGCTTCGCTCCCTTACCGTGAACCAGACAGCCAGGAACTGTATAACTTCCAAGAACATTTGATGAGTAAAGGATTTACTGTCATAATAAGAAAGAGCAGGGGCAATGATATTGAGGCCGCCTGCGGTCAACTCTGGAGCAAAATCAAAGAAATGGGGGGCAGGAAAAAGTTGGATACGGCTATCCCTGGTTAATCTTGTTTCTGAGCACCCCCGAAGGCTTAAAGGTCACAACTCTCCGTGGCGCAAGGATAAGGTCTTCCCCTGTGTGCGGATTTCTCCCGCGTCTTGCTTTTTTGTCCTTAACCGTGAATTTGCCAAATCCACTGATAAGGACATTCTCTCCATCTTCCAAGGTTTCCTTAATTATTTCTATGACTGCTTCAACAGCTTTTACAGCCTCGGCCTTGGAAAGAACCTCAGATTCATACAGCTTGTTTATAAGGTCAGCCTTGGTTAAAGTCATCTTTTTACTCACTTGTTGCCTTTACTCAAGAAAATTTTAACAAAGAATGATAACTCTTTTTAATTAAAAGAAAAAATTAAAAGAGTCAAGATGAAATTCATTTGAATATCAAATAGTGGAGAAAATTTTCCATGGGGAAGGCGCCTGTCAAATATAAGTTTCAGGCGCCCTTTTTGGCTATTTATGATTTTTGAGGCCTATATTAAATAGATATTTTTTGTTACCTTTTTCTGGGAATGTTCCTGAGATCTTCCTTAATGACAAAGAGGATTTTGAATTCTCTTTTTAGATTTTCCACAAGCCTGTTCAGCTCATCGTCGTTCATATCTTTTAGCCTCACGTACACCTCTCTTTTCCCCTCTGGCATATTTTCATGGGAGGTAAGCACGCTGACTATTCTGCCCCCTTGTTCTCTAATAAGGTTCAAAAGCTTATTTAAAGAGCCAGGACTGTCTTCCATCTCGAAGGCAATCTGGATTGGGCTTTTGTAGGCACCAGTAATGCTTATCATTACCTTGAATACGTCTGTTTGGGTAATAACCCCTATAACGTGGTAATTATCATCAACTATTGGAATACCGCTTATCCTGTTTTCCAGCATTATGACAGCGGCCTTTTCTACCGAGTCGTTCTCTTTTAAGGTAATTGGGTCTGGAGTCATTATGTCTTTGACTTTTATTTCTGATAAAAGATAATAAAGTTCATGAACATCCAGGGATGTTGCCTTGGATGGCGCTGCTTCCTTTATATCTCTGTCACTTATGATGCCTATTAGTCGGCCATCACGCACTACCGGGATACGCCTTATCCCATGTTCTTTCATTATTTGGGTAGCCTTCATTATCGAAGTGTTTTCATCTATGACTATGGGGTCCTTTGCCATCCATTCCTTTACTAGCATGGATTGCCTCCTGCCTAATTTTGATTTATAACCACATTGACGCGATAGATCCGGCCAGATGGTTAATGTATGGTTTGATATACTCCCAAAAAAACCTGTTAAGGTTTGTTTTCTCTACTAGGCCAAGTGCTGGATGTCAAGATTAAGTCTCCAATCATATAAAAAATAGAAGGCCTTTAAAATGGAGCTGAAAAAAGTGACAATAATTGGTCCTGGTTCCCTTGGGATACTTTTTGCTTCTAAAATTTGGCAAAAATTGCCTCAGTTATCTCTATTGGATCATAACCATAAAAGGGCGCAAGACCTAAACAAGACTGGTATCAGGCTTATCATACCAGGCCAAGAGGATATAAGGGCCTTTCCCCATGTTTCAGTAGATGCCCAAGAGTTGGGGCCCCAGGATGTGGTGATGATACTTGTTAAGACCTTTCAAACGGCAGATGTGCTTGATGGTCTCAAAAGGCTTTGTGGCCCGAAAACTCTTGTCGTTACCCTACAAAATGGAATAGGGGCAGGAGAGATGCTTGAAAGGGTGGTTTGCAGAAAAAACCTGGTCCTAGGAGTCACCATGCACGGGGCTAACAGGCGCGATTTTAAAACGGCGGTTCATGCGGGTTCTGGGAAGACGTATTTGGGAATGTTTGATTCAAAAATGAAAGTGCCTCCTGCTCTAGAACTATTTGTGTCCCTTTTGGATAAATGTGGATTTTCATGTGCTTTGGTCTCGGATATTTATCCTATTATATGGAAAAAGCTCCTCGTCAATGTAGGGATTAATGCCCTTACTGCACTTTGTTGTGTGAGAAATGGGCAATTACTGGATTACTTGCCCCTGACTGCCATTCAGAAACAGGCCGTGGAAGAGGCCTATAAGGTAATGAAGAGTCTTGGTGTTGGTCTTGATATGGATTTTAAAGAGGTTATCGATCTTGTCCGTAAAGTGTGTATGGATACAGGAGATAATATCTCTTCTATGCTTCAAGACAGGATTAAAAGGAACCGGACAGAAATAGAATACATTAACGGATCTATAATCAGATTTGGAAAAAAAACAGGTATTGAAACGCCGGTTAATCAGACTTTGTGTAACCTTGTGGAGTTTTTCTCAAGCATAAAATGGGATACGGATTGCCAACTGTTAACAGATAACGTGTGAAATTGGTTTGTTGAAATATTTTTTCCACATTTTTTCCACTAAAAATATATTGACTAGGTCTTACTAAATGGCTATATGAATATCGTCAAGCTTGAATATCAAATAGCTTACCCAACCAAAGACTGCAGTTACCTCCACAGCGAAAAATCAGGCAGTGGAATTTATATGAAAAATGGCTCCCTGTGGTAATATGATTTTTTTGGGATCAGAGAGTCACAATTTTATTGAAGAAGATATATGTAATTTTGATTTCTTGACTAAAACTCCCAGAGGACAAAATTAGATCGGAGCGACTATTTTATGGCAAGGCGTATTAAGGCGAATAACAAGGATCAGTCTGCAGAAAAAAAGACACAAAAGGAACGATCAAGCAACAGGACAGAGGCGAAGCCTGAACAAGAGGTAAGTGAACGGGTTAGCCATGGGGATATACCCCCGACCCTTCATCTGGACGAGCTAAAGAAAAAAAGTGTAAGCGATCTTTTTAAGATTGCAAACGATCTGGGTATAGATGTTACTCACAGCAGGAAGAAACAGGACATCATTTTTAACATTCTTAAGGCACAGGCGGCAAAGAATGGTACTGTTTACGGAAACGGAGTGCTAGAAATATTGCAAGACGGTTTTGGATTTTTAAGAAGTCCTGACTACAATTACCTGCCAGGTCCTGATGACATTTATGTCTCACCTTCCCAGATCAGGCGATTCAATCTCACTACAGGAGACACTATTTCTGGCCAGATAAGGCCACCAAAAGAAGGGGAACGGTATTTTGCCCTGTTGAAAGTGGAGCAATTGAATTTTGATCCACCAGATAAGGCCTTTGAACGTGTGCATTTTGACAACCTTACTCCCCTATATCCGCAGGAGCAGCTCAAACTTGAGACTACTCCAGACAATCTGGGTGGACGTATCATGGATTTGATGACTCCCATTGGCAAGGGACAAAGAGGGCTTATAGTGGCTCCTCCACGAACAGGGAAGACAATGTTGTTGCAGTCCATTGCCAATTCCATTTCGTATAATCATCCCGAGGTCTATCTCATTGTTCTTCTTATTGATGAACGTCCAGAAGAAGTTACAGATATGCAGCGTTCTGTAAATGCGGAAGTGATAAGCTCAACCTTTGATGAACCTGCCCAGAGACATGTTCAGGTTTCAGAGATGGTAATTGAGAAGGCCAAGCGACTGGTAGAGCATAAAAAGGATGTGGTGATACTTCTTGACAGTATCACAAGACTTGCAAGGGCCTATAATACAGTTGTACCTCCGAGTGGAAAGATTTTGTCTGGTGGTGTTGACTCTAATGCCCTGCACCGCCCCAAGAGATTTTTTGGTGCTGCCAGAAATATAGAAGAGGGTGGCAGCCTTACTATTATAGCAACGGCTCTTATTGACACTGGTAGCAGAATGGATGAAGTTATCTTTGAGGAGTTCAAAGGTACTGGAAATATGGAGATACATCTTGACCGGAAGCTCACTGAAAAGAGAATCTTCCCCTCGGTGGATATCAATAAATCAGGGACCAGAAAGGAAGAGCTTCTGCTTCCTCCGGAGGTGCTTAATAGGGTCTGGATATTGAGAAAGCTGCTGTCTCCCTTGAATCCTATCGATAGCATGGAGTTTCTTTTGGACAAGATGAGGGATACAGAGAGTAATGCAGAATTTCTTGCCTCCATGAACAAATAATAACTGGTGCGGTTCCTCGCAAAATAATCTCTTGACTAGAACAGGCGGTTTCTTATAAAAATAAGCCGTTTGACATCTTTGATTGATAATTTTTATTTTTCACAGGAGACTTAAGACATGAAAAAGGACATACATCCAGAATACCATCTTGCGAACGTAAGGTGCGCATGTGGTAACGAATTCCAGGTAGGTTCCACACTTAAAGAGATCAAGGTGGAGATCTGTTCCCAATGTCATCCTTTCTTTACCGGAAAGCAGAAGTTGGTGGATACTGCTGGCCGTGTTGAAAAATTCATGAGAAAATATGGAAAGAGCATGGAAAAGCAGGAGCAATAAAGATAGCCTTTCCGTCCCATGTTTGCCAAACTCGATGACATAAAAGCACGCTATAAAGAGCTTGAATCGAGACTCAGCAATCCTGATGTTATCAAAGATCAGAAAACATACAGACAGCTTGCCAAAGAACATTCTGATCTTGGGGAGATAGTTAGGACCTATAATAGATATCTGCGTGTTCAAGAAGAGATAGAGGAGAACAGGCAGATGCTAAATGATGCTGACCCAGAGATCAGGCAACTTGCCAAGGATGAGCTTGAGTCTCTTGAAAAGGAGTCTGAGGAGCTTGAACAGAGGTTAAAGGTTCTTCTTCTTCCCAAAGACCCCAATGATGAAAAGAATATCCTCCTTGAGATCCGTGCTGGCACAGGTGGTGACGAAGCAGCTCTTTTCGCAGCCGATCTTTTTCGGATGTATAGCAGGTATGCAGAGAAAAAGGGCTGGAAGGTTGAGATAATGTCTGCCCATGAGACCGGCATTGGAGGTTACAAGGAAGTGATCGCCCTCATATCCGGTGATAAAGTCTATAGCAGGCTTAAATACGAAAGTGGCACCCACCGGGTGCAGCGTGTTCCTGAGACAGAGACCCAGGGCCGCATCCATACCTCTGCAGTGACAGTAGCTGTGTTGCCAGAGGCAGATGATGTGGACGTTCAGATTAATCCCCAGGATTTGAGGATAGACGTTTACCGGGCTTCTGGAGCAGGTGGACAACATGTGAATAAAACGGAATCGGCTGTACGAATAACCCATATCCCTACTGGCCTTGTGGTGCAGTGCCAGGATGAAAGGAGTCAGCACAAGAACAAGGCCAAGGCAATGAAGGTTTTGGCTGCAAGGCTTTACGAACTCAAACAGAAGGAACAGCAGAGGCAGCTTTCTGAAGAACGCCGTTCCATGGTAGGCACCGGGGACAGGAGCGAGCGTATACGGACATACAATTTCCCTCAAGGACGGGTAACAGATCATAGAATAGGGCTCACCCTTTATAAACTAGAAGATATCATGCAAGGTGATATTGACGAAATTATTGAGGCACTAGGGACCCATTTTCAGGCAAAAGCACTGTCCCAAGAGACAAAAGGTCATAACGAGGAAAAGGCGCAGTTTGCCCCAAAATAATTTTCAGGCCGGAAGGCTTTTAAGGGAAAAGGCGACAGTTCTTGCCAGAAACAATATAGATTCCCCCTATTCATATTGCCTGCTTATGCTTTCAAGGGTTCTTAGGCAACCCAAGGAGTATCTAATTGCCCATCCGGAGCTTGAGCTTTCATGGGAACAGGTTCAAGTGTTTTCTGCTTGTGTGGATCGTCTTTTAAAAGGTGAACCCCTTGCTTATATTACAGGTGAAAGGGAATTTTGGGACCTGACATTTCTTTGTTCTCCATCTGCCCTGATTCCAAGGCCTGAAAGTGAGTTGCTGGTAGAGAAGGCCCTGGCGCTTACTGAGGGCAAAAGAGTGGAGACACTTATAGACCTTGGAACAGGTACAGGGGCTATAGGTATCACGTTAGCATCTATATGGCGTGATACATATGTTGTATTAACAGATATAAGCCTTGAGGCATTGCTCCTTGCAAGGCGAAACTGTATCAAAATACTTGGTAGCTCACGTTGTGTCTCTTTTATCTGTTGCAACTGGCTAGAGGGATTCAGGCCAGGCGTTAAGGCCGATATCATTACTGCCAATCCACCCTATGTCTCAAAGAACGATACATATCTCCTTCAAGAAAACGTCAGACGCTACGAGCCTGAAAGGGCCCTTTTTGCCACAGATAAATTAGGGCTTTCGGAAATAAGGAAGATTTTCAGACAGGCTCCACAGCATCTCAAAAGAGGCGGTGTAATACTTTGTGAGATAGGCATTGGCCAGTGTCAAAAGGTGATCCATTTTATAAAAGGATTGCAAATATATCGCCACATCCAAGTCTTTAAAGATCTTTCTGGTATTGATAGGGTAATTGCTGCCCGGCTTTAATGGCCCGGGTAAGAAAATTATTCCTTGATAGTCCAGCAGAGGCAGTCGGTTTTAACCATTTTTTTAAAAGTATCTGTAATATCAAATAATTATTGTTTGGCTTTCTGGGATGCTTAACTGGTCTCCTTCTTGCAAGACCCTAATAGATTTAAAAAGAAGGAGGACTTCCATGGTCAAATATTTAATAACCACCTCTTTGTTGTCCCTTTTTTTGGGTGCTGGTTTCCTTTGGGGTGTAGATATAGGCCAACTGCTTAATTTCCAGTCTTTGATTATTGTATTTGGAGGGTTGTGTCTTGCAATATGGCTTGGTTTTCCTGCCGATAGGGTTAGGGCTACTGTAAGGGGGCTCAACCGTGCATTCAGGCAAGAAGATTTCAAAAAAGAAGAGAAGCGCCTATTGGGCCAGGCCCTTGGACTAGCCAGAATATATCGTATTCAAGGCCCTATAGCGCTTCAAAAGGCTACTTCGCGTATAAATAACGATTTTTTGCGTTACGGAGCCATGCTTGTTGCTGAAGGTTATAGTGAGCTTTCCCTGTACAGTGCCCTTCAGAGGGAATACATGAAAAAGAACGATGCAGCTTCTTCACAGATACAGCTTATAAAGACACTTGCCAGGCTTTCTCCAGCCCTTGGAATGGCTGGCACTGTTATAAGCCTTATGCAGGTGATGCAGCATTTAGGCGCTGAGGCAAGCCTTGGCCCTTCACTTGGTCTTGCCCTAAGCTCTACGCTTTACGGGATACTTCTTGCAAATCTTCTGTTTTTGCCCGCAAGCATTAAACTGCAACAGTATTTTTCAAAGCGTGCCGCACTCATGAGGCTGATTATGGATGCACTCGTTGCTATGCAAAAGGCAGAACATCCATTAAGGATTGCAGAAAGACTAAATTCCTATGAACTTTACTGTAAAATAAAGGAAGAGGAGAAGTCAGGTGTCAGGCTTGTCAGACTGAAGAGACGGGTTGCCTGAGGCCTTGTTTGGTCATGAGGGATTCTTTTATGTGGACTGCGCTTCATAGTTCCCCTTTAAATTCGGGTACGAACGATCCATTTAATGGATCTTGTTCGGATGACTCTTCATGGGTTATCAGTCTCAGTGATCTGATGTCCTTACTTCTTATCTTTTTCTTGGTATGGACCACCATAAAGATCCACAGGCTTCAAGAACAGGTGCGCCTTGTGAATTCTTCCCAGCAAAATCAGATACACCTTAAGGATATACCGCACCTTAAAGGAATGCTTTTTCATTTTAAACCCATTGAAACTACTGATGGCAGGGTATTGATGGTCCTTAATAACGAAATAACTTTTACTCCTGGCTCTAACAAGCTTTCTGAAGACGGCAAAAGAATGTTGGGGTCTATCGCCAAGGTTTTGAAGGCCTCTCAACATTATAGATTGAAGGTGCTGGGTCACAGTGATAAAACCTCTTTGTCTCCTGACAGCAGATACAGTTCCAATATGGAGCTGTCGTTTCAAAGGGCTGTGGCCGTGGCCAACGAGCTGGTAAACCAAGGCATGGCTCCGGAAAAGATATGGGTGCAGGGGCTTGGCGACCTGTATCCTCTGAAAGACAGCGGCGCGTTGCTTGATAATAGATTTAATCGCAGGGTAGAATTGATAATAGAGCCTACTGCTTGAAGCATCTTTTAAGAGATACCTTAAAAATAAGATACCAGTTTTCTATGATGCGGATTCAGGATACTTAATCTGCCCAGCCAAAACGCAGTACATTTTCTCTTGGATTGGCAGTACGCACCCTGACTTCTATTTCTTGATCTTGGCGTATCTCCATCCCTGCTGGAATTGGCAGATCAAAGGTGGTAAGGGTGTCTTGCAGTACGGCAGTGAGCCTTCTTCCGCTAATTTCTATGACCCAGGCCTTTAAGACATCTGACTTTCTGCCTTGGAAATATTTTATAAGCCAATATCTTACTGTGCCTTGGTTTACCTGGGCTGCTGCTGACAGGCCCTGTTTAAGCCAGGGCAGCAAAGCTTCTATCTCGTCACTGGTATGGAGGGGCCTATTGTAAAGCAGGTACGAAGAGATCTGTTGCTGGACAATTAGGTCCAAAGCCCGTCTTAATGGAGATGTTACAGTAGTATATAAAGGCAGGCCGAGTCCAGCATGGGGCTCTGGTTCAGTACCTAACACACCGCGGCTGATGAGCCTTCTTTGTCTTATGTTTGGGAGTAAGGCAGTTTCGTGGCCAGAGATGATGCTATCTCTGGGAGGGGGTTGACTACGGAACAAACCTGGAATGCCTTTGTCTTTAAGAAATTGGGCCGCTACCTGATTGGCAAGGATCATGGCCTCTGCAACCAGGAATCTGGCAGGACCAGGTGACACAAGGTTTACAGAGACGTTTCCTTCATCATCAACAGAGATGTTCAGCTCGGGAATAGGCAGGGGAAGGGCACCTTTTGAGATCCTTATTGCCTGTCTGGCCTTGCATATTTTGTACATTTCAGACCATTTTTCCTTGAGTTCAATAGCGGTGTCGACTTCTTGGTAACTCAGGCGTTTTGTAACTCTTATGACACTTGGAATAATTTGAGTTGCCTGAATATTGCCAGAGGCATCTACTGTTACCATGAATGATAGAGCGCGTCTCAGTTCTCCTTCATGAAGGCTCCAGACATTGTGAGATAGTACCTCAGGAAGCATGGGAATCTGTTGCTCAGGCAAGTAAATAGTTGTAGCCCTTGAAATGGCGTTTTTGAAAAGGGGGGTGCCAGGCCTGATTTTTAATCCGATGTCAGTTATGTGGATTCCTATTTCAAAGCCTGTTGGTATCCTCTCAAAACTTATGGCATCGTCGAGGTCCCGGCTTTCGCTGCTGTCAATAGTAAATACCTCAAGGTCTGTGAGGTCCTGTCGGCCAGGCTCGAAAATATCCTGGGCAAGATCGGCCTTGGCTAGTTCTTCTGCCTGGGCTGACACCTCTGGTGGAAACTCTGTCTCAATTTCATGGCGGAGGATTTCAAGATTTTCATCCTCTTTCCATACCCCAGCCCTTACCATGGTGTCAAAGGGTGAAAATTTACCGGCTATACCAGCCTGTCTGAAGAGTATGTTTACTTCCTGATAGAACTGGGATTCGTCCCCTTTTATACAGACATCCTTGATGGCCTTTATCCAGTACTCTTTTTCTTCTTCTGTAACTTGAATAGAATTTTTTTCATTGTTCCACAGATTTTCAAGCCATCGACCTCCAGCCATGAGCTTTTGAAGTCGTTCAGCCTCTCTTTTCCGTTGTTCAAGGAGCTTTTCTACTACAAGCCGGGACATGGCGTGGATGTTTCCGTCTCTATATTTAAAATAGGTATGATCATCTATGACAGCCCTAATGAGGGCGGCCTCATGGTCAGGACCAATAGGACCTGAAAAGGCAAGCTCAGCCAGTTCTCTTGGTCTCCATATCTCCTTTTCTTCATGCGTCAGCTCCCATAGCTCTGTTATGTTAATCTCAGAAGCCAGGTTGTTACGTATCTCGTGTATCTTTTTCAGTTCCTGAAGTATTTGATTTCTATTAGTGAATTTAATTGTATCTGGTGAAATATGGATAAAACGATTTCTGGGTATGTTTGTTTCCTTGCCGTGAAGGGTCAGGCAATGATAGCGGTTTCCTTTTTTGGCAACTACTACCGAGGTCAAAAACTTCTGATTCTCCAAAAATTCTACTACTTGCCCTCCTTTAAGTTCCATACCAAATATCTTTTTTGTTATGGGAGCGCCTTCTCGAGTTTTTCAACCGCCTGTTTAAGCCCATAAGCTGCCAGTTCCTCTGCGGTCACCCATCTCATTCCTTCTGATTTGTAAAATCTCCAGTTGAAAAGGTTTTCAGTAAGGGCCTGTTGCGTCTCGTCAAAGCTATACCTCCACAGGACCCTGCCGTCTGAGACCCTTACCAGTATGAGAGAGAAGGCAACAGAGGCAGGGCTTTTGGCTGCATATTCAGAGCCAATCCGTTCTCTAAACCTATAAAGTTTTCCATATAAGATTGCATCCGCGTCCAAATCTTTGCCGAAGGCCCTTAGTATTTTAAGCTCGGAAGGATTCACCTTGCGTTGAAGTATGGCATTGAGAAGCCCCATGCATTGGCCCTGGGTTACAGGTTTAAACCTTTTATCTTTGAGAACGAGGGAATAGAGGATGTTGGTAACCTTTTGGGCAGCCTCAGGCGTTACATAAGAGCTGGTGTAGAGAGATTGTCCTCCTATGTTGCAGGTTGGACGTTCGGAAGCAGGCTTAGTAGAGGCCCTATCCATAGGAAGTACGGCAATTTTTTTTAGGGGAGGAAGCTTTTCGGGCACGTTGTTGCTTGACTGCCAAAAACAGCCTGTCAATAGTATGGCTACTGTAACGAGATAGATATATGTTGTGCCCTTTTTAAGATTTTTCATAGGCCTCTCCTTGCAGTGGCTTGTGCCGGCCATGTAGTCATAGTACACCCTTGCTGGATGGCACTCTATTTACGTTTTTGTTTACCATCGTTGCCTGATCCATTGCCCTTCCAAGAGCCTTGAAAATGGCCTCGGCTATGTGATGACTGTTTTTTCCGTACCTTACATTAACATGTAAGGTTATGCCACTGTTAACCACTACAGCCCTAAGAAATTCTTCTACAAGTTCCGTGTCAAACGCGCCAATTTTTTCTGTTGGGAACGTGCAGTTAAATACGAAAAAGGGTCTGTTACAGAAGTCAATGGCTACTTCGCAAAGCGCCTCCTCCATTGGAATAATTTGTAATCCATACCTGTTTATGCCAGTCAAGTCTTTCATGGTGCGCGCTATTGCCATTCCAAGTCCAATTCCAACATCCTCAACAGTGTGATGATAATCTACATGGAGATCCCCTTTTGCATCTATTTTTAGATCAAAAAGGCCATGAACGGCCCAAAGCGTAAGCATGTGATCAAGAAAGCCCACTCCTGTGTTTATGTCCGCCTTACCGCTTCCATCTATTGTTAATGAAATACTTATGTCTGTTTCGTTAGTAGTCCTGTTTACTTGTACGCTACGCATATTAACCCCTTTAAAAAGTTTAAGATAAGCCCTCAAAGAGCCGATTCATATTTTGAATGGCCACTGGTTTAAAGATTAACAGCATACGCGGAGAGCAACAATATCTTGGCACGAAGAAAAAAGAAAAAATTGCCTGAAATTGGCCACCTGTTAGAGCCCTTGATGGATGAGTTTGGCATCCAGGTGTTCAAGCTACATGATATACCAAAGGCCGTTACCTGGGCGGAAAGGGGTAATATCGCTATCCATG
>Ga0256914_1002244_pt1 | contig 16345 bp, 18 predicted proteins | sample HulkmetaG_FD_191571 | JGI IMG/M metagenome (GOLD analysis project Ga0256914, IMG submission 191571) | Hydrothermal chimney microbial communities from Main Endeavour vent field at the Juan de Fuca Ridge, Pacific Ocean - Hulk | ecosystem: Environmental > Aquatic > Marine > Hydrothermal vents ... | reverse complement strand
AATTCTTGACTCATTTGTTTAAAAATGTTATCCGTTGCTTCGTTTCAAGTTTGGTGAGTCGGGACGTAGCGCAGTCTGGCAGCGCACCTGAATGGGGTTCAGGGGGTCGGAGGTTCAAATCCTCTCGTCCCGACCATTTCACCTTTTTCTTCCTCTGTTCTATAACAGATCACACAAGGTTCCTGTCCTGTATTTCGTATCATGGGCCAAACAGGATTCTCCCCGTTCTCTATTGACAACAGCATACGTTACAGTCACATGCCCCGTCGTCCCCCACTCATTGCCTTTCTCTCTGATTTTGGACTGAAAGACTCCTATACAGGCACTGTAAAGGGCGTGATTGCACGCATCAATCCTGATGCCAGGGTAATAGATATCACTCACGGTATCCCTCCACAGGATATTCTCGCAGGGGCACTGATACTGGCAGATGCGGTAAACTACTTCCCGGCAAGAACCATCTTCCTCGCCGTGGTGGATCCCGGCGTGGGCTCTGACAGGAAAGGAATGGTGGTGGAACTCGACTCCTGCATGCTGGTAGTACCTGACAATGGCCTTGCCACCCCCCTATTGAAAGATACCGAAAGGGCAGAGAGACGCTGCTTCTATATAGAAAACCAGAGGTTCTTCCTGGAAAAAATCAGCAGCACCTTCCATGCCCGTGACATATTTGCACCTGTAGCAGCACACCTTAGCATTGGAGTGAGGCCAGAAGAATTTGGTACAGTCTGCCCCGAACCGGTAATGCTCCACTGGCCGGAACCTGTCATGGACACCAACACCATCAGGGGAGAGGTCATATACATCGACTCCTTTGGCAACCTGATAACCAACGTACATGCCCACAGGGTGGGCCTGCAAAGGCCGCTTGCCGCACGCATCAGGTCATGTCCAGAGGAAATTCCTTTCAGAAAGACCTACTCCGATGTGGAACCAGGCCAGCCCCTATGCCTCGAAGGCAGTTTTGGTCTGTTAGAAATTGCCATCAACCAGGGAAATGCAGCGAGGGTGTTTAGAGCCGGCAGAGGAGAGCCTGTATTTTTTTCTCTTAACGGATCGAACCCCTCTCCCAAGCCCGTTGACACTTGTCAGAGAACATAGTATAAGAGGCCGCTGTTACAATGCTGTATATGTATCGAAATCTAACAATCTTTACCTGCCAAACAGCAGGATACAATAAAAATTTGATTCAGGAGGACAGAATTGGCTAACCACAAATCAGCGCTTAAAAGGATCAGACAGAACGAAAAACGAAGACTTCGCAACAAGATGCGCAAGACCAGAATCAAAAATCTAATAAAAAAGGTTGAAAGCGCTGTGGCAGAAAAATCCTATGAAAATGCTCAGAGTGCATTCCTGTCTGCACAGAAATATATTGACAAGATAGGCAGGACATCCACCCTGCACAGAAAAACCGCCTCACGCAAGGTTGCAAGGCTTGCAAGGCTTGTGAACGGCCTGAAGGCACAGCAACAGGGCTAAAAATTTATAGCCGTATCAAAACGGATTGAACAGCAGGGGCCGGCACCACACGGCAGTTGGAACCGGCTCACTGATCAATATACATTGGTAACCCTGTGGTGGATGATCTCAGCCACATTCCGGCTGAGTTTCTGCAAGGCCTCGTTCTTGAGACTCTCTGTTATCATAAGCTCATTGGAAACATAAAAATTCTCTTCCCTGTGAATATCAGAGAGCTTCCATATCTCCTTTCCTGTCTTTCGGTCATACAACCTGACTGACATATCTGCTGATACCCTCTCCTCAACAGCCCTGTCATAGCTCACGTAGGCCACACCTGACACAGAAACCGACTCGACCTTTCCGGCAAGGATTACGTCTGCCTGATCACGGGAGACAAGCTCAAGGCCACTGTCACGCAGAAACTCCTCTCTCAGGGCATCTGTTATCCAGACACTCATCTCGGTCTCTGTACTGTTGTTCTCCCAGGGCTCAATATAGATTGTCTTTACCCAGTCAGGCAGATCAGCGGATGTCTCAAGCCGGTGATAACCGCACGATGACAGCAGTAACATCAGGATCATGATAGAGCAGATCACACGCAGGAGATGCAGAGGAAAACACCCTGCCCTGCTGTAAGACATCCACATATGGCAGTACTGTTTCACCATCACCCTGCCACAATATTCAACAGACGCCCTGGCACATAGATGACCTTACGAACCTGCTTTCCCTCAAGATGACGCTTGACATTTGGCTCTTCCATAGCCACTGACTCCACAGCAGGCTGGTCAGCCCCTGTCTCCACCATGATATTTGCTCTCACCTTGCCGTTTACCTGAACCACCACCTTCACTGTATCTGATTTCATTGCCCGGGCATCCGCCTCTGGCCAGGACACTGCCCACAGATCACTGTCATGCCCCAGCATGCGCCACAACTCCTCAGTGATATGCGGCACAAAGGGGTTCAGCATCACCACTGTCTTTTCAAGGGCCTCACGCACCACTGACCATGACATTGGATCAGGCTCGGCAACCGACTTTAGCAAGCTGGTAACATCGTTTACAAGCTCCATAATGGCACTTATGGCCGTGTTGAAGTGGAAACGTTTCTCAATATCATCAGTGACACGGCTTATGGTGGTATGGGTCTTTCTCCTGAGTCTCTTCAACCCTTCCGGGAAACCGGTATCATCCTGCCAGGCAGGATCCACAGGTGCTGCACTGACCAGATGTTCCCGATTCTCTGTAACCAGCCTCCACACCCTCTGCAAAAACCTGTGCGCCCCTTCAACGCCCTGATCACTCCACTCAAGATCACGCTCAGGCGGGGCTGCAAACAGTATGAACAAACGGACAGTATCTGCCCCATACTGGGCTATCATGTCGCTGGGATCAACCACGTTTCCCTTGGATTTTGACATCTTGGAGCCGTCTTTCAGAACCATGCCTTGGGTAAGCAGGTTCCTGAAGGGCTCGTCAGCACTGAGCCACCCCATGTCTCTAAGGACCTTGGTGAAAAAACGCGCATACAGCAGGTGGAGGATGGCGTGTTCAATCCCCCCGATGTACTGGTCAACAGGCAGCCAACGGTCCACCTTGTCCCTGTTCAGGGGAAGCTGGTCATGCGGACAGGTATAACGCGCAAAGTACCAGGAAGACTCAACGAAGGTATCCATGGTGTCTGTCTCCCTATGCGCAGGCCCTCCGCACGACGGGCAGGTGGTAACACAGAAACTCTCAAGCTTTGGGAGAGGAGAACGCCCCTGACTGTCAGGCACTGCATCAAGCGGCAGTACAACAGGCAGGTCCTCTTCCCTCACAGGGACCACGCCGCACTTGTCACAGTGGACCACAGGTATTGGCGCACCCCAGAACCGCTGTCTCGAAATACCCCAGTCCCTGAGCCTGTAGGTCACCCTGGGCCTGCCCCTGCCCTCTGCCTCAAGGAAGGCTGTGATCTCCTGCTTTGCCTTCTCGCTGAACAACCCGTCAAACTGTCCGGAGTTTACAAGAGTGCCCACCCCTTCCCAGGCGCCTTTCATACTGCCAGGCACATCCTGTGGGTCAAAATCAGGCTCTTCAGGCATGATGACCAGTTTTACCGGCAGACCGTAACGGAGGGCAAACTCAAAATCACGCTGATCATGCGCAGGTACGGCCATCACCGCCCCTGTGCCATACTCCATTAACACAAAGTTTGCGAGATAGATGGGTATGGCCTCTCCGGTGACTGGATGCAGGGCATAGGCCCCTGAGAACACACCCTCCTTCTCTGTATCGCCATAGTCCTTTCTGGCCTTTTCACGCCTGAATTTCTCTATGAATGCGCCTACCGCCTCCTCCTGATCTGTACCTGCAGCAAGCTCAGGGGCAAGGGGGTGTTCAGGAGAGATACTCATGAATGTTGCGCCCATGAGGGTGTCCGGTCTTGTGGTAAACACCGTGATGCTGAGATCGTCCCTGCCCTTGACCCCAAACTCTATCTCAGCGCCTGTACTCTTTCCGATCCAGTTGCGCTGCATGACCAGGACCTTTTCCGGCCACCCCTTGAGCCTGTCGCACCCTTCCAGCAGTTCCTCTGCATATTCAGTGATCCTGAAGAACCATCCGTCAATTTCACGTTCCACCACCTCACTGTCACAACGCCAGCAACACCCCTCTTCCACCTGTTCGTTTGCCAGTACGGTGTGACAGCTATCGCACCAGTTGACCTTGGTCCTCTTCCTGTACGCAAGCCCCTTCTCAAGCATCTTGATAAAAAAGAGCTGCTCCCACCGATAGTACTCGGGATCACAGGTGGCAAGCTCCCTGTCCCAGTCATACGATAGCCCCAGCCTCTTGAGCTGGTCACGCATATAATCAATATTGTCCTTTGTCCAGGCCGCAGGATGGATACCATGCTTTATGGCAGCATTTTCTGCAGGAAGCCCAAAGGCATCCCACCCCATGGGATGAAGCACACTGTAGCCTGTCATCCTCTTGTACCTGGCAATCACATCACCAATACTGTAGTTGCGCACGTGTCCCATGTGGATACGTCCAGACGGGTACGGAAACATCTCCAGCGCATAGTACCTTGGAGAAGGGGCCTCATCTGCCACTGCAAACGACTGCTCCTTGTCCCACTTCTCCTGCCACTTTTTCTCTATCTCTTCAAAGTTATATTTCATCTCTTAACAGCAACTACCAACCTGATATGATCCTTGTGTCTGAAAGCATGTTACTGGACACCTGAAATACAGAAACAACTGTCACGGTGGATGGTGCTTTTTCTCATGATTTAGTGGTGAGCAAACAGATCACTGACAATTGCCTGCAACTGACAAACTTTAAAAGCATGATAAAAAATACCATCCGCACCTATAGGTGTCGTGTAGTATGGCCATATGACACATCCTAATTACGGGCTTCCTGCTTGCAGGAATCCGGCACTTCCTTCAGGACACTGTCAAGTATTCCATTTACAAATGCCCCGGATTCATCTGTGCCATAACGTTTGGCAAGCTCAACGGCCTCGTTGACTGCCACCCGCCCAGGTATATCAGGCGCATATACGATTTCATATATCCCGAGCCTCAGGATGTTTCTGTCCACCTTTGCCATACGGTCAATACGCCACTTCCTGGCATGGCGGGCCAGGATGGTGTCGATCTCGGCCCTGTTCTGCAGCACCCCGTTGATGCACCTCCTTGCAAAGTTCAACGTGTAATCATTGTCAGCAGGCTTGCCAGCGAGCAGACCGTTGACATACTCCTGCAACACCTGTTCGATGTGGTAGTCCCTGTTCCATTCATACTGAAACAGTATCTGCAAGGCTATTTCTCTGGCTCTCGAGCGTGCACCCATTCAGTTCTTCCATAAGTTACCAGCAGTGCCTGTCAAAAAAGACGGCACAGGCGTATAGACTTTCACCTAAACTTTCATGTTACCCCGCTACACCGTTGGTAACACCCCCCAGCCATGAAAATCTCCGGCCACGGCCTCTATTTTCACGGCAAATTGAATATTTCAAAACCATATGGATTTTATCTTGTCTGTAACTTAGGTTTAAGCGTATTGGAGAACCTGGATCAAAACTGCTTCAGCAGATTCACCATCTCTATTGCCGCAAGGGCTGCATCCCACCCCTTGTTTCCTGCCTTGGTGCCAGCACGTTCCACAGCCTGTTCGATGGTATCTGTGGTAAGCACCCCAAACGCAACCGGACATTCAGCCTGCATGGCCACCTGAGCAATGCCCTTGGATGATTCGGCTGCCACATAATCGAAGTGTGGAGTTGCCCCCCGGATTATACACCCAAGACAGATCACGGCATCGTACCGTTTGGATGTGGCCATGCGTTTGGCAACAAGGGGGATCTCAAAGGCCCCTGGAACCCATGCCACCTCGATATCCTCCTCCTTGCCTCCATGCCGGATAAATGCATCAAGGGTACCGCCGAGGAGTTTGGTTGAAATAAATTCGTTAAACCTGGCCACAACCACGCCGATCCTGAGCCCCTCGGCCCTGAGATGTCCTTCAAGTGTCTTATGCATCTGAAATCATGCTCCTGATTATTTCTTGATTGGTAAACAATAGTAAGGCATTAACTGAGCGCTGGGCTAACCTGCCATGGACCATGCCACAAGATCAGTCAATATGGAGCAGGTGTCCCATCTTCTCCATCTTGCACTTCAGATAACGCGCATTCTCCTCCTGCGGCGGTATCTCTATGGGGACCCGCTCAACGACCTTCAGGCCATATCCCTCAAGGCCAACGATCTTTTTGGGGTTGTTGGTCATAAGACGCATGTTCCTAACCCCCAGGTCCCTCAAAATCTGGGCGCCCACCCCGTAGTCACGCAGGTCTGCCTTGAACCCAAGCTCCTTGTTGGCCTCAACCGTATCCCTGCCATGATCCTGTAGCCTGTACGCCTTTAACTTGTTTATAAGACCTATGCCCCGGCCCTCCTGGCGCATGTACAGCAGGACACCACGGCCCTCATTACCGATCTGTATCATGGCCCTGTGGAGCTGGGACTCACAGTCGCAACGCAGGGAACCCAGCACGTCCCCTGTAAAACACTCGGAATGCACCCTTACAAGCACATTCTCATCCGGTCTGATCGCCTCACTCCCCTTGACAAGGGCTATGTGCTCCTGCCTGTCCATTATGGATGTATAGGCAATGAGCTTCCACTCTCCACCAAAACGTGACGGCAGCCTGGTCTCCACCTCCCTCTTCACAAAGCTCTCGGTGCGGAGCCTGTACTCAATGAGATCGGCAATGGTTACAATCTTCAGTCCATGCTCCTCGGCAAATACCTCGAGATCGGGCATCCTGGCCATTGTGCCATCATCTTTCATGATCTCACAGATCACGCCGGCAGGCTTCATGCCTGCCAGCCTTGCAAGATCCACTGACCCCTCGGTCTGCCCTGCCCTTACCAGCACGCCACCGTCCCTTGCCCTCAGCGGAAACACATGGCCAGGGGTTGCTATATCATCTGCAGTACAGTCATCCCGCATCACGGTCTGAATAGTGGTGGCCCTGTCATGGGCAGAGATACCTGTGGTGACCCCTCGTCTCGCCTCAATTGATACAGTGAAGGCAGTGCCAAAACGGGATGTGTTCTTGGATGCCATCATTGGAAGGCCAAGCCTGTCAACCATATCACCGGTGAGAGTCAGGCATATAAGCCCCCTGCCGTACTTGGCCATGAAATTAATGGCCTCTGGGGTCACCGCCTGGGCAGCCATGGTGAGGTCACCCTCATTCTCACGGTCCTCATCATCCACAAGGATGACCATCTTCCCTGCCTTCATATCTTCAATTGCTTCTTCTATGGTCGCAACAGGCATATCTGATATTACTCCTTAAAATATATAACTTTCTATAATATCCCGTGGATGCATTCTCATTCACGGCTGATCTCAATATTTGTACAGGTACTTAAAAGAGCTGCGGGTTCCCTTATGATTTCTTGCCCCATAGCCCTTGATCACCATACTGCTCAGAGAAACCCGTGCCTGGCCAAAAGGGCTGAATCAAGTACGGGCCTGTCCGTACCGGCATTATCTCTCCCGCTGCCCTGCAACAGTTTTTCAACATACTTGCCTATGATGTCAAGCTCAATATTTACCCGATGGCCCACCTTTCTGAAACTTAGGGTGGTTATACTGCACGTATGCGGTATTATGGCAACAGAAAAGCGTCCGCGTCCGCACGAGTTCACTGTCAGGCTTATACCGTCAATGGCTACCGAGCCCTTCTCTATAAGGTAACGGTCATAGCGACTGTCTATCGTGAAACTGAACAGGGTGAAATCTCTCAGCTCCCGGCGTTCAACCACCTGTCCCACACAATCTATGTGACCACTCACAATATGACCTCCAAGCCTGTCAGAAAGACGGAGGGCCCGTTCGAGATTCACTCTGCTGCCAGGCTGAAGCCCGCCAAGGGTGGTGCGGGAAAGTGTCTCAGGAGATACGTCGGCAGTAAAGGAGGTATGGTCTATGGTAGTGGCAGTAAGGCATACACCATTTACGGCTATACTCTCCCCAAGCTCATAACCGTCAAGCTCAAAGTCAGGCTCAACGCCAATTACGCACCCCTGCGCCATATTCCTGACAGACTTAACTGTCCCAAGCCCCTGCACTATACCTGTAAACATCCCCTACGTCCTATATCAGCCTTACTGATCACATATCCTGGGAAAAAGCTCAAATCCATATCTCATCCAAGTCAGTGACATTGCCACTGATGAGCCAGTTGCCATCAAGCTCTTCAAAGAAGAAACGACATAACCCCAGGGCTTCCTCAAGACGACCTGCACCAAGGCCACCAACAGCAGGCCGGGCCCCCTCGCCTCCAAGGATGATAGGTGCATAGAAAAAGAACACCTCATCGACCAGCCCTGCGTCCCTGAAAGATCCATGCACAGCAGCGCCCCCCTCCACAAGCAGTGACTGGATGCCCATATCACCGAGCTGGCTCACCAGCGCCTGGAGATCAACTGTCCCATGTCCGCTGTCCGGTAGCAGGAGCACCCTTATGCCTCTGTCTTGAAACTCGTTAACCCTGTAGTCAGGAGCAAGCCCCTTGACAGCAGCAACCACCGTATCGACCGGCGAAGACTGCACGTACACGGTCGATTCCAGATCAGTAGCCAGTTTGCTGTCCAGGATGATACGAACCGGATCACAACACTCTCCGGAACCATCCCTGCATGTAAGACTGGGATTATCGGCATCCACTGTGCCTCTGCCCACCAGTATGGCATCGCTTATCCGTCTCAGCTCATGTCCCCTGAACCTTGCCGCACTGTTGGTTATCCACTGGGAATGCCCGGTTCGGGTCGCAGTCCTTCCATCCATACTGCAAGCTACCTTTGCGCGAATCCACGGGATACCCGTCCGGCTGTGCTTTGCAAAGGGCGCTACCAGCATACGGCATTCATGGCACAGGCACCCCTCCATGACTTCAAGGCCGTGACTCTCCAAAAAGGCCATGCCACCACCCTTGACAGAGGGGTTGGGATCAAGGGCACCTATGACCACCCTGCTTATACCTGCATCAAGGATTGCATGGGTACAGGGAGGGGTCCTGCCCGTATGATTGCAAGGCTCAAGGGTTACATAGAGACTCGCACCTCTCGCAGCCTCGCCTGCATCATTGAGGGCATGCACCTCGGCATGCGGTGTACCTGCCTTGTGATGCCACCCACGCCCCACGACCTTTCCGTCCCTGACAACTACCGCACCTACCGCCGGGTTGGGCCTTGTAAGCCCGAGCCCCTGCCTGGCAAGCTTCAGGGCCTCGGCCATGAAGGCCCGATCCGATTCATTCAGGCATGCCATTACTCTCCTCTATCTCGCTCAATTCAGGTCTCTGTATCTCCGGTATTTTCCGCCTTGGCCGCACCGTTTCCAAGGAGTTCCTGAAGCTGGGCCATGAACTCGTTGAGGTCCTTGAACTGCTTGTATACAGAGGCGAAACGCACATAGGCCACATCATCCCACTGCCTCAACTGGGCCATCACCCGTTCGCCGATGAAGCTGCTTGGCACCTCGACCTCGCCCTTCTCCTGTATCTCCTTCTCAAGGCTGCACACAAAGGCCTCTACATCATCCATTGTAACCGGACGCTTCTCACACGCCTTGACAATGCCCTCTATCACCTTGCGCCTGTCAAAGGCATCACGCCTGCCATCCTTTTTGACCACCACAGGCTGGAACTCTTCTATGCGTTCATACGTGGTAAAGCGCTCACCACACGACAGGCACTCCCGACGCCGGCGAATGGCCCTGCCGTCACGGCTGGGACGGGAATCCACCACCTTACTCTGATCAGCATTGCAAAATGGGCATTTCATGCAGGTGAAGATAATAGGATTTTGTGATAAAGGAAAGGAAAATTGCCCTATAAGGCAAATTCATGCGCATCTTCCAAGGAAGCGCAGGCAAGGATTCACAGGCAGAGAGGCAGCTTAGGGACGGTGCCCGTAAATACTACACGCCATCTGTATGGCAGATGGCCTTTACCAAGGTGCACTGTAGTACAGGCACGGTCAATCTTCTACAGGTACCACACATACGCTCAATTCAGGTACCTGTTTCAATCAAGCTGAACCACCCTTATCCCTGCCTCCTTGAGCATGTCTCTCGACATCTCGTCGGCATAACCTTCACTGTAATATATGGTATGAACTCCGGCATTGATAAGCATCTTGGTGCAGATGATACACGGAAGATTGGTGCAATAAAGCTCTGAACCTGCCACAGCAGTGCCGTAGCGCGCAGCCTGGATCAGCACATTCTGCTCGGCATGAAGGGCTCGGCAGAGTTCATGCCTCTGTCCTGACGGTATGCCCATACGCTCCCGTAGGCAGCCGATGTCAAGGCAGTGCGCCAGGCCCTCAGGCGCACCGTTATAGCCGGTTGCAAGGATGCGTTTCTCTCTCACCAGTATTGCGCCTACCTTGCGTCTCAGGCAGGTTGAACGCTCAGCCACGAGCCTGGTAATGGACATGAAATATTCATTCCATGACGGCCGGGAATCAGACCCTGAGTTCAATAGCCTGCCGTGCTGATCCCCCTGGTTCTGCATCCCTGCACCGCCCTGCCCACTATCCCTCACAGCCCTGTTCTATGGCTGTGTCATATCTGGCAATACGTTCTGTATAGAGAGGGAAACGTTGGCATATCTCAGCCACCTTCTTGCGTACAGACCTTATTATGCTGTCAGGGCTGTCTGAAGAAAGGATGTCAGCAATATAATTTGCCACCTCTTCCATCTCATCCACTCCAAGCCCCCTTGTGGTTACTGCTGGGGTACCTATGCGGATACCGCTGGTTACCCGTGGCGGCTGCTTGTCGAATGGAATTGCATTCTTGTTGACGGTTATGCCTGCAAGTTCAAGCCGTTCCTCTGCCTCAGCACCCGTAAGTCCCATAGGGGAGAGATCAACAAGCACAAGGTGGTTATCCGTTCCGCCTGAAACCAGCCTGAAACCGCGGTCTGAGAGCACGCCTGCAAGTTTCTTCGCATTTGCAACGATCTGCTGTGTGTATGACTTGTATTCGTCTCCAAGGGCCTCCTTGAAGGCAACGGCCTTGGCGGCAATCACATGCATGAGGGGTCCTCCCTGGATACCAGGGAATATCTGGCTGTTAATGAGACGGCCAAACTTCTCCTTTGCGAGAATGAACCCGCCCCGCGGCCCCCTTAGTGTCTTGTGGGTGGTAGATGTCACAAACTCTGCAAACGGTACAGGGGAAGGGTGTATGCCGGCAGCCACCAGCCCTGCGATATGGGCCATGTCCACCATGAGATAGGCCCCCACCTCGTCTGCAATCATCCTGAACATGTCAAACTCGATGGTGCGCGGATAGGCGCTGGCCCCTGCGACTATGAGCCTGGGTCTATGCTCGCGTGCCAGCCTGCCCACCTCTTCAAAATCAATGGTCTCTGTATCACGGCTCACCCCGTAACTCACCACATTGAATAGTTTGCCTGAAAAACTGACAGATGCACCGTGCGAGAGATGCCCTCCATGGGCAAGGCTCATGGACAGGATCGTGTCTCCTGGGTTCAAGGCCCCGAAATACACAGCCATGTTGGCCTGACTACCGGAGTGGGGCTGGACATTGGCGTATTCAGAACCAAACAGCAGATTAAGCCTGTCAATGGCAAGCTGCTCCACCGTATCCATATTCTCACAGCCGCCATAGTAACGGTGGTCTGGATAGCCCTCAGCATACTTGTTCATGAACACACTGCCCTCGGCCTGAATAACCGCCTCACTCACAAAATTCTCAGAGGCAATCATCTCAAGCTGGTCAGTTTGTCTTCTTATCTCAGCCCTTAACGCCCCGAATATCTCGGGGTCTGTCCGGCATAACTCAAACATCTCAAAAATCTCCGCACTAATTTTCTTTATAGAAAGTACACCCTGGTTCCAAATTATGTGGTCGGCAAAACAGTTGGACCAAACCCATTGGGTGACGGGCAAGTCTACCCGAAACAGCAACAATCAACTGTAATTAAAGGCAAAACAAAATCCTACAGAATTTGATGCATTCAATTCAGGCCCAAATTACCCCTCAGGCAGTACAGTATCAAACATGGATATACGCCTGCTGTGACGGCCACCTTCAAATGGCGTTTCAATCCACGTCTTCACCATCTCAAGTGCCAAGGCTGAACCTATTACCCTTCCTCCCATGCAGAGCACATTGGAATCATTGTGACGCCGGCTCATTGCTGCTGTAAATATCTCATGGCAGAGGGCTGCCCTAATCCCTGGGAAACGGTTGGCAACCATTGACATGCCAATACCAGTGCCGCACACCAGAATACCCCTGTCTGCCTCCCCCTGCATTACCATATGGCAGACAGCCCTGGCATACTCAGGATAATCTACCGATTCGGTCGAATGACATCCTGCATCAACAACCTCATGCCCCCTCTCTTCAAGGAAGGCCTTTACCTCTTGCTTCAGGTCAAATCCGCCATGATCTGCCCCAAGAACTATCTTCATTTTACCGCCCCTGTCAATCCATCACCATTAACGCCTGCCAGGCCACCCATTCAATTTATGTGGCTCCCCCACTGGGTCATCCGGTATATTTCTTGAAGATCAACACCGCATTGGTTCCTCCAAACCCAAAGGAGTTTGACATGACCAGATTGAGATCCTTCTTTCTTGCCTTGTTGGGCACATAGTCCAGATCACACTCAGGATCAGGCGTCTCATAGTTTATGGTTGGCGGAATGATGCCGTCTTCTATGGCCTTGATGCAGAAAACCGCCTCTACACCGCCGGCTCCCCCAAGCAGGTGCCCTGTCATGGACTTGGTGGAGCTTATGGGGATATCATAGGCCTTTTGACCAAATACCGTCTTGATGGCAGCGGTTTCACATGAATCATTGAGTGGAGTACTGGTGCCATGGGCATTTATATAATCAATATCCCCTGGCTCCACCCCTGCATCCTCAAGTGCCATCTGCATGCACCTGACTCCACCCTCGCCATCAGCAGGCGGTGCTGTCATGTGAAAGGCGTCGCCAGTGAGACCATAGCCCACCACCTCGCCCCTAATACGGGCACCGCGGCTAAGGGCATGTTCAAGCTCTTCCAGGATGAGGATTCCAGCCCCTTCTCCAATGACAAAGCCGTCCCGATCCCTGTCAAAGGGCCGGGACGCCTTTTCAGGTTCATCGTTTCTGGTGGAAAGGGCCTTCAAAGACGAAAATCCGGCAAGTGCAAGCTGGGTGATGACTGATTCTGTACCTCCACAGATCATCACATCGGCTGCCCCGCGCTGAATCAGCTTGAATGCATCTCCGGTGGCATGAGTACCTGCAGCACATGCAGTACAGACCACAGTATTGGGTCCCTTGGCCCCAAACATAATGGATATCTGGCCAGATGCCATGTTGGGAATGGCCATTGGTATGAAAAACGGACTTACCCTGCGGGCCCCGCGTTTCACAAGGATATCCCGAAAGTATTCAATGGAGCCAAGGCCACCGAGCCCGCAGCCGGTATGGACCCCTACCCTGGTGGCATCCACCTTTGACATGTCCAAGCGGGCATCCTCAATTGCCATACCAGATGCTGCAAGTCCCATCTGAACAAAGGGATCAACCCTCTTGACCAGTTTTTCAGGCATGAAATCAGCCGGATTGAACCCTGTGACCTCTCCTGCTATGCGGGAAGCATAACCCTCGCAGTCAATCTTTGTTACCGGACCGATACCCGACCTGCCTGCAACGATATTCTTCCAGGACTCTTCAAGCCCTATCCCTACCGGTGACAGGATACCCATCCCGGTAACCACTACCCTGCGATTACAGTTATTTTGAGTCATCACATGAACCAGAACCGTGGTGCAGCCGGACCCTATCCCTTGTGGCTGTTTACGAAATCAATGGCATCCTGCACAGTGGCCATCTTCTCTGCATCTTCATCGGCAATCTCAACACCGAATTCCTCTTCCATGGCCATCACCAACTCAACGAGATCAAGGGAATCAGCACCAAGATCATCAACGAATGATGCCTGGGGCACAACCTTGTCCTTTGACACACTGAGCTGGCTGGAAATTATATCGATCATCTTGTCCTGTATACTCATAACTGATTTTCCTCCTGTATATTAAATTCCGCACTCCATTCATATGGAGGCGGAAAAATTCTCTCTCGATTCCATTAAATAAAAATTTCCAGGGCGGCCTGTGGAGCACAGGTTACCGCAAGGGCGTTGCGGCCCGCATATTACTCCCTAATCGCAGACAAGGCCCCCGTTCACATGCAGGACATGCCCGGTTATGTACTGGGCGGCAGGGGAGGCAAGAAATGCCACAGCGGCTGCCACGTCTTCAGGCGTTCCCATCCGGCCCAAGGGTATCTCGGCAAGCAGTTGTTCCTTAAGCTTTTCCGGCAACTCCGCAGTCATGTCCGTCTCAATAAAGCCCGGGGCCACCGCGTTGGCTGTAATCCCGCGGGAGGCCATCTCCCTGGCAACCGACTTTGTAAAACCTTCAATACCTGCCTTGGTGGCAGCATAGTTGGCCTGGCCGGGATTGCCCATGGTACCTACCACTGAGCTGACGTTGATAATCCTGCCCCAGCGTTCCTTCATCATGGCCATTGTCACCGCCTGGGTGCAGTTGAATGCCCCCTTGAGATTAACCTCCACAACCCGGTCCCAGTCAGCCTCCTTCATCCTGGCAAGGAGACCGTCACGGGTGATACCAGCGTTGTTCACAAGGATGTGAAACGCACCATGCTCCTTGATAGCACCTTTTATGGCCTGTTTTGCCGCCTGATAATCAGCGACATCGAACTGAAGCAGCACAGCACTTGTCCCCGCATCCCTGACAGCATCAGCCACCTTCTCTGCGGCATCCCTGTTGCCTGCAAAATTTATAAATATGTCAGCCCCCATACGGGCAAGGGCAACACATATGGCTGCCCCAATACCCCTTGATCCACCAGTGACCAGGGCCCTCTTTCCTTCAAGCACCTTTGTGTTTTCCATCTCTAAGTACCACGGGAAATATACGTTAAGTCCTTTACAGCCCTCGCTCCTGCCTGATTCTCTCTATGAGAAGCGGGAGTATCTCCTTTACATCACCTACGATTCCATAGGTTGCAAGATCGAATATGGGCGCCTCCGGATCTTTGTTCACAGCCACGATTATATCCGAGCCCTGGATACCCACCACATGCTGAATGGCCCCGCTGATACCAAACCCCATATATAATTTGGGGGAAATGGTAACGCCGGTCTGGCCTATCTGGGCCCTGTGGGGAAGCCATTCGGCATCAGTTACAGCCCGGGATGCACCAACTCCGGCGTCAAGCAGTGAGGCAAGCTCATGGATGAGATCCATATTCTTCTCATTCTCCATACCGCGGCCGGCCGCAACCACGATCTCAGAATCTGCAAGGCCTGGTCCCTCAGACTCCTCCATGACAGACTCAATCACCCTGACCCTGGCCCTGAGTTCCTGCTCAGCCGGTGTGACCTCCACGATCTCGCCCTGACGCGAGGCATCAGGCTCAAGCGCCTTTAGCACATGGGGCCTTACAGTTGACATCTGGGGCCTGTGTGCAGGACACACGATGGTTGCCAGAAGATTTCCACCAAAGGCAGGCCTTGTCTGAAGCAGGGCACGGTCTTCACTACGCACGGTAAGCTCGGTACAGTCGGCAGTAAGCCCTGTCTCAAGCATGGTGGCCACCTGCGGAATATACGACCTGCCCATTGCGGTGGCTCCGGCAAGAATCACCTCTGGCCTCTCGCGCATGGCAAGCCCTGCCAGCACATTGGCATAGACCTCATCCCTGAAGCTTTCAAGTTCAGGGTGATCCACTACAAGCACTCGGTCCGCACCCCGCTCTATCAGCTCACGGGCACGATCCTTCACACCACTACCCATGAGCACTGCAGTAAGCTCAACTTCAAGGTCATTGGCGATCTGTCTGCCCTTACCAAGGAGTTCAAAGGTCACCGGGGCGATCTGGCCAAACCTGTACTCGGCAGCCACCCACACGCCTCGCCACTGGTCAATATCCACGCCTGCGGCTTCCGGCTCGTCCTTTTCCAGCGTTATCGCCTCTTCAGGACAGGCATCCACACATGTACCACACATGGTACAGGTGTCCAGGTCAACCACCGCCTTATCGTCCTTCACTTCTATGGCAGCGAATGTGCAGGCTGATTCACATTCGCCACAGCCAATGCATTTTTCAATATCTATTATGAGCATGTGCTGAATTCCTTATAGAATCCCGGCTTCTCTGAGCTTTTCAACAAGTGCATCCACCTGCTCTGCAGGCTCCCCCTGAAGCATCTCACGCCTTGCCTCAAAGGTGGGGATGGTGGTAG
>Ga0256914_1002243_pt1 | contig 16346 bp, 13 predicted proteins | sample HulkmetaG_FD_191571 | JGI IMG/M metagenome (GOLD analysis project Ga0256914, IMG submission 191571) | Hydrothermal chimney microbial communities from Main Endeavour vent field at the Juan de Fuca Ridge, Pacific Ocean - Hulk | ecosystem: Environmental > Aquatic > Marine > Hydrothermal vents ... | reverse complement strand
GCGGGGGTGGGCGCACCGCGGACGCGGCTTGGCGGCGTGGTGCGCTTGCCACTTCTGGCTTGTGGGCAAACCCCTCCTCCACTGCCATCCCCCCTCCCCTTGCCAGGGAGGGGGGATGTGTTCATGCGGTGCGCGCGGCGCAAATCGCGTCGCGCACCGCGACCTTCTGCCTTGGCCTTCTTGGTGCTATTCGCGGTCTTGGGGGCAGGCGCCGGCCCTCGCGGGCTGGGCTCCTCGCCCCGTCGCCCTGCGCGGCCCTGCCCGCAATGCCCAGCATCGCTTGGCCTCTCGCGCGGTGCTGCGCGTACCATCTCGGCGCAGGCAATGGTATAATGGGCTCAACGGTCGCCCAAACGGGCCCGTCGGGAGGGGAGCGTTCGACACGATCACGATAGGACCCATGCCCATGAGGACCCCAGCGCCCGCGACCACTTTGGTCCTTTGGTTGGAGAGCACCCGTCGCAAGACGCCCGATTGGGCATCGGCGGTGGGGCGGCGAGGGTTTCAGGTTTTGGTGGCCCGCACCGGTCGTGAAGGCGTCGAACAACTCGCGGTGGCTTACCCCGAGGTGGCGGTCATCAATGCCCTCTCGTTCAATTCGTCGGGGCGGCGCTTGAGTCGCATGTTGCGCCAGCATGCGCCCCAGTTGCCCCAATTGCTGTTGACGGATAAACCGCTGCCTCCGCAAGCCTTGTTGGCCGACGTGGTGCTCACGCCACCTTTTACGGCCCGCAAAATCGTCAATCGCCTGCGCCGTTTGCTGGCCTTGGCCGAAGGCCGGCGATGCCTGGAAGTCGGTCCCTTGCGCCTGGATTTGGACAATCGCCGCCTGTATTGCAACGGCCGTGAGCACGATTTGACCCCGCGGCTGGCCCGCCTGTTGCGGGTCCTCATGGAACACGCGGGCTATGTCGTGCCGCGCGAGGTGCTCTTCCGCAAGGTTTGGCAAACCGAATACACGGGCGACACCCGCACGTTGGATGTGCACATCAGTTGGCTGCGCCGCGTGCTGGAAGAGGATCCCCGCAATCCGCGTTGGCTGCGCACGGTGCGGGGGCGCGGCTATTTGCTGAACGTATATGAGGGCAGCAGCAAACCCCCGCGGGTGCGGCCGTGCGATGGCAGCGACGCCTTCGACACTATCCCCATTGTTGAGTGAGTAGCGCCATGCAACACTTGTGGGCACCGTGGCGTATGGATTATATCCAAGGGCAAGCCGGGCGGCCGCCAGATGGCGAATGCGTGTTTTGCTGGGCCGCACGGCAGGCCGAAGACGGCCCTGAAAACTTGGTCGTTGTGCGCGGCCGCCATAATTATGTCATCCTCAACCGCTTCCCCTACACAGGCGGCCATTTGATGGTCGTGCCCTACGCGCACGTGGCCGACCTTACCGCGTTGTCGGCTGCCGCGCGCGCGGAGATGATGGACTTGGCTTCGGAGGCTGTGGCCATTTTGCGCGCGGAATATCGGCCTCAGGGCTTCAACCTGGGCATGAACTTGGGCCGGGTCGCGGGCGCGGGCATTGCCGAGCACGTCCACTTGCATGTGGTGCCACGCTGGGCTGGCGATACCAACTTCATGACCACGGTGGGCCAAGTGCGGGTGCTGCCCGAGGCCCTGGAGCAGACCTACGCGCGGCTGCGCGCGGCTTGGCAGCGCCGCCGCGCGGCGCAAACTGCGTCGACAACCGAATAGGTCGCACAAGCCGCCTGAGGCGGCTTTTTTGTCGCCTTGCGCCATTTTTCACCCCCAAAGGAGGCTTCCATGACCGTACCCGTTATTCTCAGCGCTGTGCGAACCCCGATGGGCCGTTTTCGGGGCGCGTTGAGCCCCTTGCGCGCACCTCAGTTGGGCGCGGTGGCCATCCGCGCCGCGGTCGCGCGCGCCGGGATCCCCGACCCCGCCGACATTGAGGAAGTCATCATGGGCCAGGTGGTCACCGCGGGCGAAGGGCAAAACCCGGCCCGCCAAGCCAGCATCTTCGCAGGTTTGCCACCCACCTTGGGCGCGTTCACCGTCAACAAAGTGTGTGGTTCGGGCCTCAAAGCCGTCATGCTGGCCGCCCAGGCCATCAAGGCCGGCGACGCGCAGGTCATGGTCGCAGGTGGCATGGAAAGCATGAGCCGTCCGCCTTTCTTGGTCTATGGCCGCATGGGAGAACTCCGTTTCGGCAGCACCAAACTGGTGGACGCGCTCCAATACGATGGCCTGTGGTGCCCCTTTGAGGACTGGGCCATGGGCGACGCCGCGGAGTTCATTGCCGAGCAGTTCGGCATTACCCGCGAAGAGATGGACCGCTTCGCGTATGAAAGCCACATGAAGGCCATCAAGGCCATGGACGAGGGCAAGTTCGACGCGGAGATCGTGCCCGTCGAAGTGCCTGGCCGTAAAGGGCAGGTTACCGTGGTCGACAAGGACGAGACCCCGCGGCGTGATACGTCGTTGGAGAAGTTGGCCAAACTGCGCCCGGCCTTTCGCAAGGACGGCAAGGTCACCGCGGGCAACGCGCCCAGCCTCAACGATGGTGCCAGCGCGGTGGTGGTCGCCTCTGAGGCCTACGCGGCGCGCATTGGCGCCCAGCCTTTGGCCCGCATTGTGGGCTATACGTACGCCGCGGTCGAACCCAAGTGGATCTTCGACGCACCCGCCAAGGCCATGCCCAAGTTGTTGGACAAGGTGGGTTGGACTCTGGACGATGTGGACCTCATCGAACTCAACGAAGCCTTCGCAGCCCAGGTGCTGGCCAATGGCAAAGCGCTGGCCCCGTTGGGTTGGGATTGGTCCAAAGTCAACGTGCACGGCGGTGCCATCGCACTGGGACACCCCATTGGGGCCAGCGGCGCGCGCGTGCTGACCACCTTGGTGCACGCGTTGCGCACGTATGGGCTGCGCCGGGGCATTGCTGCGCTGTGTTTGGGTGGTGGCGAAGCGGTGGCCATGGCCGTTGAGCGCGTCTAAGCCGGCTTGGCGGACGCGATGGGCAAAAGAAAGGCGACCCCAGCGGTCGCCTTTGCGTTTCTTCGCGTTTAGACGCGCCTCAACCCTGGGCCTGGTCTTCGTTGGCTACGATCCAGCGCACTTGCCCCATGGGCGCGGGGTCATAACCGGGCAAGGCCGCCACCGCGCGGCGGAACGCGTCGTCGGCCAACACCTCCCACACCGGGGCCAGCGTTGGGCTCTCGTAGTGCTCCGCGGGCACCACCAAATCATACTGCTCGGTGAACAGAGGGATGAAGTCTAAATCCAAGGCCTGGGCGGCCGCGGCAATGCCCAAGCCGACATCAGCCCGCCCTGAGGCCACCGCGGCAGCAACGGCCAAGTGCGTATATTCCTCTTGGTCGTAGCCTTGCACTTGCTCGGCGCGAATGCCCAACCGCGCCAAGTGATAATCGAGCAAGATGCGCGTGCCCGCGCCGCGCTGGCGGTTGACGAAGCGCACATCAGGCCGGATCAGGTCTTCCAACCCGCGCAGGCCTTTGGGGTTGCCGCGCGGCACGATGAGCCCTTGTTGGCGATAGGTAAGGGTGACCAGGGCCACTTTTCGGCCGGGAAGGTAGCGTCGCACATACCCCGCGTTGTATTCACCGGTCTCGGGGTCCAGCAAGTGTGCGCCGGCCAGGTGGGCTTCACCCCGTCGCAGCGCGACCAAGCCGCCCAGACTGCCCACGTGCGCGGAGGCGAGGCGCCGTCCGCGGGGGGCCAGATACTGCGCCATAAGGTCCAACGCCACGTCGTGCGAGCCAATGGCCAAGATGCTGCGGGCCAACTCGTGAGGGGGGCGATAGAGCCGCACTTCGACCTCGGCGCCTGCAGGCAACCCTTGCACGCCCCGAGGCACGATGACAATGCCGTCCGCACGCACCAGCGATGTGATGACGCCCGCGCCGCGCGATAAGGGCGCGGCCAGCCAACGGCTGCCAACCCGCCCCACGGCCACGCGCACATAGTCGTCGTCACCGGCGGGCGAGGTCAGTTTGCGGGTCAAGTGGGCGCGCAAGGTTTGCGGTTCATGCGCCGCGCGGCCCAGCCAACGGGCCAGGAGGGGTTCGACGAAGATCTCGCCCGTGAGCGCGGCCGACACCGGATAACCCGGCACGCCCAAAATGGGCACCTGCCGGCCCGGCAAGTGCACCATCCCCATGATCACCGGGTGCCCCGGACGCACCGCAATGCCGTGCACCAGCAGTTCCCCCAGGCTTTCGACCACGCGCGCGGAAAAATCTTCTGAACCCGCGGACGAGCCCGCGTTGAGCAACACCAGGTCGTGGGTGCGGGCCGCGTCGGCCACCCGCTCGCGGATGAGGTCGAAGTCGTCGGGTGTGATGGGGTAGCGGGTCGCCTGCCCGCCCCAACGGTTCACTTGCGCGGCCAGCACAACCGAGTTGAATTCGATGATGTCGCCGGCTCGGGGTTCGGTGCCAATGGGCACGAGTTCGGTTCCGGTGGGCAGGATGGCGACCTTGGGTTTGCGGGCCACGATCAGGTGGGTGAACCCCGCGGCCGCAAGCGCGCCCAAATCGGCCGGGCGCAGCACGTGCCCCGCGGGCAGCACCAGTTGGGTGGCCACGATGTCTTCGCCCATGGGCCGCACGTGCTTCCACGGCGGCAGCGCGACGCGTACCCGCACCGTGTGGGGGCGTCGGGGGTCGGTCGCGGGGCGTCCGGCCGCATCCAGGGGTTCGGTTTGTTCGATGGGCACCACCACGTCGGCCCAGGGGGGCAAGGGATCGCCGGTGTCGACATAGACCGCGTCGGGGCCATAGCGCAGGTCGACGGGGTGCGTGGGTGAGGCGCCGGCCAGCGCGGCCGCGCGCGTGGCAAAGCCGTCCATCGCGGCCGCGTGATAGTGGGGCGACGAAAGGCGGGCGAATGCGGGCTCGGCCAGCACGCGCCCCACCGCGTTTTCGTCCAGGGGGATGCGCTCGGTGCCCAGTCGCGCGGTCAACCCCGCGCGGGCCAGGGCTTCTTCCCAGCGACGGCGGGCTTCGTGCAACGGCACATCGTGCAGGTAGACGCTCATGGTTCGGCTCCGGTGCCGCGCCGCGAGGGCGCGTGATGGCGAAATCCCATGCCGCGGCCGCATGTGCCCGCGACCGCAAGGCCGATTATACCTCGCCGCGGATGGCGAGAAAACGCAGGCCAGCCCCGCGATTCAGGCTGGCCTACGCGATAACGCCGTGAGGCGCGGCGTTTGGGGCGCCGTTGTCTACCATCCCCAGCGCTTCCAGACCCCGGCGCGCTTCCACAGCGACACGCGGCCGCCTTCGGCCGGGCGAATGATTTGCGCGGCCTCTTGTGCTTGCTTGTGGGCCACCAGCGTGGCCATGAGCGCGGCGATAGGGGCCAGGTCTTCCCGCAGCACCATCGCGTCCGCGTCTTCCATCGAAAAGCGCTCTTCGACAAAGCGGGTGTCGAATTGGCCGGCCATAAAACGGTGCTGCTCCAGCAGGTTTTGGTGAAAGGGGATGTTGGTGCGCACGCCCACGATCTTGTACTCTTCCAACGCACGGCGCAAACGCAGGGTGGCGTGCGCGCGGGTTTCGCCCCAGACGATGAGTTTGGAGATCAACGAATCATAGTAGGGCGTGATCTCGAACCCCGCGAACACGCCGGTGTCGACTCGCACACCAGGGCCTGTGGGCAGCGCGTGGTACAAAATCGTACCTGTGGAGGGCAGAAAATCGTTGTAGGGGTCTTCGGCGTTGATGCGGCTTTCGATGGCCCACCCTTTGATTTGGATGTCTTCTTGTCGGTAGCGCAACTGGCGGCCGCGCGCGATGCGAATTTGCTCTTTGACGATGTCGACGCCGGTGACGGCCTCGGTGACGGGGTGCTCTACTTGGATGCGGGTGTTCATCTCCAAGAAGTAGAAGTTCTTGTCCTTGTCCATGAGGAACTCGACCGTGCCGGCATTGATGTAATTCACCGCGGCCGCGGCTCGCACGGCCACCGCGCCCAAACGCTGCCGCAAGGCCTCGTCGGTATCCACGAAGGGTGAGGGTGCTTCTTCCAGCAACTTCTGATGTCGGCGCTGGATGGAGCACTCGCGCTCACCCAAGTGGATGATGTTGCCGTACGCGTCGGCCAGCACTTGCACTTCGATGTGCCGCGCGCCTTCAATCATTTTTTCCAGGTAGACCCGGTCGTCGCCAAACGCGGCTTTGGCCTCTTGCCGGGCCAGTTGCAGCGCGGCGGGCATCTCTTCGGGCGAGCGCACGATGCGCATGCCTTTGCCACCGCCCCCCGCGGCAGCCTTGATCATGAGGGGGAACCCGATTTGCGGGGCCAGGGCCAGTAGATCCTCGTCTCGCAGGTCTTCTTCGGCCTCGGTGCCGGGCACCACAGGCACGCCCGCGGCCTTCATGCGGCGGCGGGCTTCGACCTTATCGCCCATCGCGGCGATGGCGTCGGGCTTGGGCCCGATGAACACCAGGCCCGCGTCTTCGACCATGGCCGCGAACTCCGCGTTCTCGGCCAAAAACCCATAGCCCGGATGGATGGCCTCGGCCCCGCTTTTGCGCGCGATGTCGATGATTTTGTCCATGCGCAGGTATGACTCTTGCGCCGGCGGTGGGCCCAGGCGATAGGCTTCGTCGGCAAAGCGCACATGGAGGGCCTGCCGGTCCGCGTCGGAGAACACGGCCACGGTCTTCAGCCCCAACTCTCGGCAGGCCCGCAACACACGGACCGCGATTTCACCACGGTTGGCGATGAGCACTTTCGTAAAGGGTGGCATGGCGCGTCTCCTGCGCGAGGGTCACAGCGGAATGTTGCCGTGCTTCTTGGGCGGGTTGCTGTCGCGCTTGTTGGCCAGCATTTGCAGCGCGTTGATCAGGCGGGGTCGGGTCTCGCGCGGCTCGATGACATCGTCGATGTAGCCCCGGGCCGCGGCCCGATAAGGGTGCGCGAACTCCTGGCGATACATGTCCACCAATTCTTTCTTCTTTGCCTCGGGGTCGTCGGCCGCGGCCAACTCTTTGCGGAAGATGATGTTGACCGCGCCATCAGGCCCCATGACCGCGATTTCGGCCGTGGGCCAAGCCAGATTCAAATCCCCGCGAATGTGCTTGCTGCTCATCACATCGTACGCGCCGCCATAGGCCTTGCGGGTGATGACCGTGAGTTTGGGGACTGTGGCTTCGCAGTAAGCGTAGAGCAATTTGGCCCCCGCGCGAATGATGCCCCCGTGTTCTTGGGCCGTGCCCGGCATGAACCCGGGCACATCCACAAAAGTCACCACGGGTATGTTGAACGCGTCGCAAAAGCGAATGAAGCGCGCGGCTTTCTCTGAGGCGTGGATGTCCAGCACGCCGGCCAGCACCGCGGGTTGGTTGGCCACGATGCCCACGCTGTAGCCGCCCAAGCGGGCGAATCCCACCACAATGTTGGGCGCGAATTGCTCGTGAATCTCGAAGAACTCGCCGTTGTCGACCACGCGGGTAATGACATCGCGAATGTCGTAGGGCTTGGCAGGATCATGCGGCACGATGTGATCCAACTCGGGGTCTTGCCGCAAGGGGTCGTCGCCGGTGTCAACGAACGGCGGGTCTTCCATGTTGTTCTGGGGGAAGTAGCCCAGCAATTTGCGTGTCAGATACAGCACATCGGCCTCTGTGTCGGCCACCACGTGGGCCACGCCCGATTTGGACGCGTGCACGTCCGCGCCGCCCAACTCTTCGAACGTGACATCCTCGTGGGTGACGGCTTTGACCACCTGCGGCCCGGTAACGAACATGTATGACTTGCCCCGCACCATGAAAACAAAGTCGGTCAAAGCCGGCGAATACACCGCGCCCCCCGCGCTGGGCCCCATGATGAGACTGATTTGGGGGATGACCCCTGAGGCCAGCGTGTTGCGCAGAAAAATGTCCGCGTATCCACCCAGGGAGTCGACGCCCTCTTGCACGCGCGCGCCTCCCGAATCGTTGATGCCGATAATCGGCGCACCGTTCTTCAGGGCCATGTCCATGATTTTGACGATTTTGGCCGCGTGGGCTTCGCCCAGGCTGCCGCCCATCACGGTGAAGTCCTGCGAAAAAACAAAGACTAAACGGCCGTCAATGGTGCCCCAGCCGGTGACCACACCATCGCCCAAATATTTGCGCTTTTCTAAGCCAAAGCCCGTGGCCCGGTGGGTGACGAACATGTCGATCTCGCGGAACGAGCCCTTATCCAACAGCAAATCCAGCCGCTCGCGCGCGGTGAGTTTGCCCTGCTTGCGGCGCTTCTCGATGCGTTCGGGCCCGCCTCCTTGTAAGGCCTGGGCCCGCAATTCGCGTAAACGCTGGATTTTGGGGTCGACTTCGCTCATGTTGCCTCCTTGGAACGATGTGCGGCGAAAGATGCGGGAGCATCCGCCTGGGTGGTCAAGCGGTGCAAGGCCAGCCAAAACCCGATTTTCGCGGCCGTGACGCCGGCGGCAACCAGCGCAGCCGGCGTGCTGGGGGCCTCGGGGACCCAAAACAATCGTTCGGCAAAGGACCACAGCAGATACGCCACGCCCAGGCCACGCGCCTCGCGGCGGGCCCATGCCGCGCCGCGCACGAACGCGAGCAGCCAAGGCAGGCCGATCCCCAGCACCAGCGCGCTCACGCCCGCGACCCACGGCCATCCCACGCGCCACGGCCATTCCTCCAGCACCCCCGAGCGCGCCAGGCGAAACACCAGGGACAAACGCAGTCCGTGGCGCGCGAGCACGCCCACGGCCAGGGCCATCATCAACCGCCGGGCCCAACGTGCGGTAACCTCATCATCCGCGGCAGGGCCGCGCCGAGCATCCTCGCTCATCCTTCCAAACTCTCCCGCAAGAAATAGCGCCGACTGGGATGGCGCAGTTTGCGCAAGGCGCGGGATTCGATCTGCCGAATGCGCTCGCGCGTGACGTTGAACTTGCGGCCCACCTCCTCCAGCGTGTAGACCTTGCCGTCCAGCAGGCCGAAGCGCAATTCGATGACCTCGCGCTCTCGGTCGGTGAGCACGGCCAGCGCGTTGCGAATTTGCTCCCGCAAGGCTTCTTGCCAAGTGTACTCGCTGGGATGGGGCGTTTGCTTGTCTTCGATGAAGTCGGCCAGTTGGCTTTCTGCGTCCGAGCCGACCGGGCTTTCCAGCGAAAGGGGCTCTTCTGCAATGCGCAGCACTTGGCGCACCTTTTCCACGGCTTGGCGCAGGCGTTGCTTGTCGCGCGGGCTCAGGGGCCGCTCACGCGCCCAAGCCTGCCGAATGCGCTGGGCGGTTTCGGCATCCAAATAGCCGCTGGCCACCGCGAGTTCTTCGGGGGTCGGGTCGCGGCCCAGTTGCTGAACCAGTTGTTGCCGAATGCGGTTCAGTTTGTGATAGTTTTCCATTAGGTGCACGGGCACCCGAATGGTGCGCGACTGGTCCGCGATCGCGCGCGACACGGCCTGCCGAATCCACCACGTGGCGTAGGTGCTGAACTTGTACCCTCGGGCCGGGTCGAATTTCTCCACGGCCCGCAACAACCCCAAGTTGCCCTCTTGGATCAGGTCCAGAAAAGGCACGCCTTGGTTGGTGTAGCGCTTGGCCACGCTCACCACCAAGCGCAGGTTGGCCCGCACCAGGGTTTCGCGCGCCCGTTCGGCCCGGCGGGCGATCTCTTGGCGGTGGGCTTGCAATGCCGCATCGTCGGGCAACATGCGGCTAAACCCGGCCTTGCTGGGCCACGATTGGCGGCGCTTCCAACGGCGTTCCAACCCGCCGCGCGCCTTAGGCGGCAGCAAATACAGCGCGACCAGCACGTCGAAGGCTGCGCGCGCGAACGCGTCCCAGGTCTCGTCTTTGCCCCACGGCCCTTGGTGCAAGAATTCGTGCAAATAGGACCGGGCCTGTCGGTCGGGCCAACGCTGGGGCAAGTGTTGCGCTTCTTCGAGCAAGGCCAGCGGGTCGGGCCGCGGGAAGCCGTATCGGGCGACCGCGTCTTCCACCTGCTGCCACGCGTGCAGCATCTGGTCGTACACCGCCCGAAAGATGGCCTTCCAGCGCGACGTGCCCCGCCGCGCGGCCGGGGGGTGCTCCTCCAGGCGTTGGATGCGGCGTTCGGCCTCGATCATGACCGAAAGCCAGAATTCTTGCACCGCGGTCAGCAATTCTTGCTGGCCGATTTCGCGCAAGTAGAGGTGCACCGGGTCCGTACCCAGGTCTGCGGGGTGCTCGCGTTCCAAGTTCCAGGCTTCGATGTCTTCGAGTTCCCGGGCGGTAGGTTGCAGGTCCGCCTCGGGGTTGTCCCACAGACGGGCCTCGTCGTCGCTCATAGGACCTCCTCGGTCGTGCACTTGGCGTGCTGCTCCGCGACATCTATGTTTTTTAACACCACCTGGGCCCGTTGGATAGCCTCCAGGTGGGCGGCCTGCTCACTGGGAGGGGCCAGGCGCATGAGCGCGATGCGTTGGTCCAGTTCTTGCTTGTAGGCTTCGCGGCGCAGGTGCAGCACCAGCAGCAGGGCTTCGCGCGCCCGTCGCGCGGGGGCGTGGGTGCGCAGTTCGGCCACTGCCGCTTGGCAGGCTTGCCACACGGCGGCCAGGGAAGGATCCAGGTGGCGGGCCAGGTACTCGTCTTCCGACACTTCGAATTGTTCCAGCGCGCGTTGCCACACTTGCCACAGCGCGCGGTGGGGGCCATGGCGGAAGTCGTCAACGCCCACGGGGGGCAAGCCCACGGCCCGCAAGCAGCGGTCCACCCGGGCTTGCACGTTGGCATCGGTGAGCAGCAGGCCCAGCAGCACCTGTTCGCGTCGCGGCGCGCGAGGGGTGGGCGGCGCGGCCCCAGGGTCGGTTTTGGATCGGGGCCGGCCCCGGGCAGGGCGCCGTTGGGTGACCAGCGCGGCAACGCTGGCATAAGACGTGCCCAACAGGTCGGCCAGGTGGCGAATATAGGCTTCGCGCTCCACCGGGTTGGCCACCAGCCGCAGCAGGTCGGCCATCTCTTGGGCAAAGCGCGCCCGCTCGCGCGGGTCGTGGGGGTCCAACTCGGCCGCGCGCCAATCCATCACGAACAGCAGCAGCGGCCGCGCTTGGGCTAACCGTTGCTCCCACTGCGTGGGGTCGCGGCGCACGAGTTCGTCCGGGTCCACGCCTTCGGGCAGGGTGACGACGCGCAACTGCACGTCTAAGCGCTGCTCATAACGCACGAACCCGCGCATGTCGAGCACGGGCTCTTGGCCGTCGGTAGCCCGCTCGGCCACTTCCAGGCTGCGCAACATCGCGCGCCGGCCCGCGGCGTCGGGGTCCAGCGCCAACACGATGCGCTTGGAATAGCGCTTCAGCAGGCGCAGGTGGTGTTCGGTGAGCGCGGTGCCCATGGGCGCGACCGCGTAGTCGTGCCCGGCTTGGTGCAGCGCGATGACATCCATGTAGCCTTCGACCACTACGGCCAAGTCGCGGCGGCGGATGGCGCTTTTGGCCTTGTCCAGCCCGTAGAGCAGGCGGCTTTTGTCGAACAGCGGCCCCTGGGGGGAATTCAAGTATTTGGGCACGCCGTCCGGCTCCAGGGTGCGCGCGCCAAAGCCGGCCATACGTCCGCGCTCGTCGCGAATGGGGAACATGACCCGATGGCGAAAACGGTCGTAGACCCGGCCGGTATCGTCGTTCCGCGAGACCAGCCCGGCCGCGACCAAATCGTCCACCGAACGGCCTTGCGCCAGAAAGTGGCGTAGCAGGTTTTCGTAGCCCGCGGGCGCGTAGCCCAGCCCAAAGGCTTCGATGGTGGCGTCGTTCAGACCGCGGTCACGCAGATAGGCATACGCCACCCGACCTTGCTCGGTGGTCAAGTGATGGCGGAAGAACAGGCTGGCCTCTTCCAACAGTTCGCGCAAAGGCGCGTGCGGGTCGGCCGCGTGGCCTTGGTGCAACACCACGCCAGCCCGCCGGGCCAATACTTGCAAGGCCTCGCGGAAGTCGAGGTTTTCGCGTTCTTGCAGAAAGGTGAACACATCGCCGCCCTTGCCGCAGCCAAAGCAGCGCCACGTTTGGGTCTCAGGAAAGACCACAAACGACGGCGTGCGATCGTCGTGGAAGGGGCAGCGCGCGATGTAATTCTTGCCGCTGCGCCGCAACTCCACATATTCGCCAATGAGGTCGACGATGTCGACTCGGGCTTTAATGTCATCTACCACCGTCATGGCGGTCCCTCATGGCGTGGGGTCGGGGCGGGGCAGGTCCGTCCCGAGAATTTCGCGCGCGGCCTCCAGCAAGGCGCGGCGTTCTTCGGCCGACTTGTGTTTGGTCTGCCAGTAGAGGTCCAGCAATTCCAACGGCGATAGGCTGCTGGCGGGCGTATCTGGGGGCAAGCGGAGCCGATTTTCCGCGCGCGGGCGCCGAATGAGGCGAAAGGAAAGCGCGGCGGCCGCGTGGCGGCGCAACGCGTCTTCATCGATGGCCCGCTCCAGGGCCTGGGGGTATTCCACCACCAGGCGCACCAGCGCGCCTTCTAAGGCTTCGGCCGGGCCCAACGCGTCCAGCAAGCGCTGGGTCGCACCGTCGGCCTGTTCCAAACGCACAAAGCGGTGCACGAAAGGCCGCAAGTGGGGGATGGGGCGCCATTCCACGCGCGTGTGACCGCGCGTCACTTCGGCCAACACAAAGCCCTTGTCTTCGTCGGCCTCGCCGAAATCGATGCGCTCGATGGACCCCGCGTACACCAACGGCGGGTGTCCGTCGGGGTTGAGCACCTGGTGTTTGTGGATGTGGCCCAGGGCCACGTAATCCAGCCGGGGGTGTTGCAGCACATCGCGGGGCAGGTGGAAGTCGGCATCCAGGGCCAGGCTGCGCTCAGAGCCAATGCGCGCGCCCCGCACCGTCGCGTGGGCGGTCAGCACCGCGGGCAAGTCGTCATCCAGGCCTTTCAGCCAGGTGAGCACCATGTGCCGCAGTCGCGCTTCCACGGCTTCTTGCCAGTCGGGGGTGTGCAGGGGCAAATCCAGCGCGGCGACAACGCGCGAGCGGGTGAGCCAGGGGATGCCGATGAGGTGCACGGCCACGCCGAACAAGTCATCGGGCCCCCACAGCACCGGTCGGTCCACCACCCGCACATAGGGCGTCTCCAAAGTGGCGAAGACCTCCAGCGCGTGGGCGCGACCCAACGCGGGGGACAAATCGTGGTTGCCCACCACCAGCACGGTGGGAATGCGCGCGTCGGATAGGCGCTTGATGCGTTTGGCCCATTCGCGCAAGTAGGTTGGCGCGGGGGCGCGGTCTTTGAACGCGTCGCCCGCGAAGACGACCAAGTCGACGCGCTCGTCAATGGCTGTGTCGACAATGGTGTCGAGGGCGCGCAAAAAGTCCATCACCCGCACGGGCAATCCTGTTGCGGGGTCACGGCGGCCATAGGTGGCAATGTCGATATGCGCGTCGGCAAAATGCAACAGCCGGGGCATGATGCTCCTCGTGGGCGAACCCGGCTTCAAGTATAACACGTGGCCCGGCCCGACCGCGCGTTTTTCCACCCGCCGGGCCGTGGGTTGTATAATGAGAAAAACGATTGGTCCTCTTGGTTCTTTGGGGGCGGGAGCCATCGATGCATGTCCAACTTTCGCCGATCCGCCGCGGGGCCGCGGCCCTGAGCGCGTTGCTGGCGTTGGTCGTCATTGGCCAACTGCTGGGGGCTGTGTGGCGGTTTTACGCCCCAATGTTGACCCGAAGCGAGGCCATATGGTTCGGAGCGTGGGGCGTGCTGGCGTTCCTGGCCGCGCTGGCGCCGTGGTTCTACGCTCGCGCGCCGCGGCTGGCCGGATGGCTGCCCTACGCGGCCGCGGCTTTGTTCCTGGGGCTGGTCGTGCCGGGTCTCTTCAGCATAAGCGTGCACATGCTGGTGGCCGGGTTGCTCGAATTGCTCGCGGGTTGGCTGTTGGCCCCTGGGTGGTCGCGGGTGGGGCTCGTGTTTGTCGTGGCGCTGAGCATCACGGCCGGCTTGCTGGCCTGGGTTTGGCTTGGTTAGCCGGGGGAAAGCCTCCGATGCGGCCCCGCGGGCCAAAAAAAGAGCGAGGGCCCATGGTAGGACCCTCGCCAGGCAACCTGTGACTTGGCCGCCGAATCACCGCGCGGCCAGAGATTCGACGCACCCCGCGGTCGAGCCAGGCCGCGCTCGGCTGGCCAACCGCGCCAAAGGCTTACTCCTCCAGCGCCGCGTACCCGGTTCCCTCGGAGAAGTAGCGCGCATTGGCTTCGATGTCGGGGGTGAGGTCCACCTCTTGCCCGGCCTCCAGGACCACAGTGCAAGGGATGTTCTCTTCCTCGCCGCTGTGGTTGGTATGGGTGTAGGGTTCGCCGCCTTCGCATTCGCTGACCGGCAGGCTGATGCGCTCGCCGCCCTTGGCAACGTAGGGCGCGGGCACCTCGTCTTCAGGGAAGATCGCCTCGAACGGGCACTCGGGCACGCACGCACCGCAATCGATGCAGGTGTCGGGATCGATATAAAACAGCGGCCACTCGTCCACGGGCTTGCCGGGGACGATGCACTCCACGGGGCAGACCTCTACACAGGCCGCGTCCCGGAGACACAGGCGGGTGATGACATGAGTCATAGGACTCCTCCTCACAAGGGAATGGGGTTGCCTCCATTATAGCAAAAATCTCGGCCTTGGGGGATAGCACCAAAGGGTTTTTGCAAATTTTCGTTTCGCAAATCGCGCGGGATGACACCCCAAACCCGGACCGACACGGCGCTGGACTCTGACCTGGCGCCCCGCCGCAGCACGGGCTTTCTCTTCCCCGAAGCCACGGCCAAGTCGTTGGCCTTTGCTGTGCGGCGGGCGTTGGCGATCTTCGCCGAGCCTCGCCGCTGGCAGGCCCTGCAGCGCCGGGGAATGCGCCGCGATTTTTCCTGGCAGGCTTCCGCGCGGGCCTACCAGCGACGGTACCGCGCGTTGCAGCAGGTGAAACGGCGACCTCCTTCGTCAAGAAGAGGCTCTCACCAAAAAGGCGGGCCCGCCTTCCTCTGCCTTCAGGCTATTCTCCTTGGGCCCACTCGATCATCTTGGTCAAAGGAAGTTCTCCCACGCTGGCGTTGTCGTTGAGCAGCAGCATGACGAGGTTGGGCCAGAACAAGGTGCGTTCGGGCAAATCCTCCACAGAGCACGCCGCAGTTTCGTCAGCCCAGGGGTACCATGCCAAAGCACGGGTGCCGAAGCATTCGCCCGCCTGAGCGTCGCTCCACAGGTGCAGCAGATCTCCTAAGGCATTCCGCGTGATGCGGTAAGTTATACCGGCCAAGGCAATTCTATCAGAGTCGGCCACTTCTTTTTGGGCGTGGGCTTCCCACAAAGCCGCTGCGACAGGCACCCAAGCGTCGCCCTCTTGGGCCCAGGTCACAGGCCGGATGTCAAATTGGAGCCCCTCCATGGGGGTCAGGTTGGCGTATGTGGCCCAGAGGGCGTCCTCAGGGTCATTGGTCGCCATGACCATCGTCACCCCTACATACCCGTTGTACATGCTCAGAATGTCGGCCAGTTTGCGGCACTGCCGATCCTCTTCTAAGGTAGGTCCCTGAGTCTGGCCGCCAAGTTGCTGAAGCAATTGCCAAACTTGGTCATTTTGATCCCAATCGATCTCCAAGGGCACCCCTGTAGGTTCAAAGGGGTAGTAACAGCCCGGCGCGTAGGTGAATTGAAGCGGGGGCGGGGTTGGGACAGGGTTTAGGGACAAGTCGCCAAAGGGGTTCCAGCCAGAACTCGCCGCAGCCTGCAACTCAGGAGGCAACTCTTCCAGAAGGGGCGGTGGATGAATATCCGGCAGGGTGAACACTGGGGCGTCTGGCCACACCAGATAAGCCACCGGCACCTCGCCGAAGAACCAGCGCGGTTGCGCTTCTTCAGGTGTTCGCGTGGGCGGAATGTACGCCCATTCCTGGTTCGCTTGATCCGAAGCCGGAGGCCACTGCGCAGGATCGGCAGGCCGCACGGTCAGATCGGGGTCGTAGAAGGCCGCACATGCCGTGAAGACGGTCACGCCCAAAGCGGGGAAATCGTAGCGGCCGGCCAACCCCAAGGTCCAACCGACGAATGCAATGTGCAAGAAGGGCTGAGCGTTGGCTTCTCCGAGGCTCAGGACCGCTACAGGAATCTTTTGGTCCCACCGATACCATCCCCAGTCCAACAGGGAGGCCCCAGCCCATCCCTTCTTTCGTATTACCCGCGTTAGTTGGGGGTGTTGTTCATAGTAGTCAGGCCAGTACGCCAACCATCGCTCCATCAACTTCTGAGGATGTTGCTGCAAGGCCTGACGGACGGGGCGCATCTCTGGGCTGTAACACGAAGCCGGTAGGCGAACCGTTTCGCCGGTCCAGGGATTTTGCCAGGTGATATCAGGCACAGGTGTGGGGGACGGGGTAAAGGTGGG
>Ga0256914_1002242_pt1 | contig 16348 bp, 16 predicted proteins | sample HulkmetaG_FD_191571 | JGI IMG/M metagenome (GOLD analysis project Ga0256914, IMG submission 191571) | Hydrothermal chimney microbial communities from Main Endeavour vent field at the Juan de Fuca Ridge, Pacific Ocean - Hulk | ecosystem: Environmental > Aquatic > Marine > Hydrothermal vents ... | reverse complement strand
CATCGAAAACTCCGCAATTGCCAGTATGGAATAGTTGACACCTATCTTGACGACCAGACTCCTCCTGTAATCCGGATTCAACCCTATCAAAAGGGGGTTTCTGCCGTTCTTATTGGACTTTGATGTCCCCATCTCCCTCAAGACGCCGGAGGAAAGCAACTCCGAAACGAGCCTGCTCACCGTACTCTTGCTGAGGTTGAGCTCCGAAGATAGCTGCGTCTGAGATATAGGTTGCAAGCGCAGGATCGCATTCAGCAGGAGCGTGCGGTTGACACTCTTTTGATTCACGGAAAAATCAGGCACATCTCTGAGCAAAAACATGACAACCTCCATTTAGTTTCTTTCTGGGAGAAACTAAATAAAGTGTATAAATATTCTTGTAAAATTGCAAGGGGGGTTACGTGATGTTATGCACAATTAGGTGGATTTGATGCTGCTAAACTGGGGTAAAACTTCTCAGGAGGTACGCTTTAACCTTTTATTCAGCATAACTGCAATTACAATGACGACAAATGAGGCAAATAAACAGAGGGCAAAGCTCCACAGATAACCACGCAGGGGAAAGATCCTCACGCCATTCACCACGGTGGGATTGGACATGTCCAAGACCTTACCCATAATCACCTGAAACACAGCCGCACCCGACATGGGAAATATGTTGTGTATGCCCATAATCGTGCCGTAGTTCTGTCTTGGAGACAAGTCTGCAACGAGGGCAACCAGTGGAATGTTAGATATACCGGTATTCATCGACAAGACGAAAAAGAGTATCCCCAGCACGAAGGTGTGTGAAGACCCTGCAACCCACAGAAACGCCACCCAGCTTGCAGAATAGACGACTGCACCTACGAGGATCTGCCGCTGCTTGGAGTCTATGAAGAACCTATCCGCCAGCCAACCACCAAACATCTGGCCAACCATCATTCCCACCGCCATGATGAGCAACCACCCACCTATCGCAGCGTTGCTCATACCGTAAACGTGTGCCAAAAACGGACCTGCCCACAGCCCTTCAAACCCCATCAGCGTCCCGTAAAGCAGAAATATCATAAGCCCAAGCATGAGAAATGTCCTATCGTGAAACCATATGTAAAAGCCCCTCTTTATCGTGCTAAAGGCACTCTGATTTTCACCCTGAAACTCTTCGTTCATGCTCTCAAGCGGTGGAAAACCCATCTTCTCGGGTCTGTCTGCCACAAACCTGAAGTTCAGGAAAACGAGCGCAAGGGTAATCAACGCAACTATCAAAAAGGAGTTTCTCCAGCCAAAGTGAGACATCAGCACGATCAAAGGGGTAGCCGCGAGGAAGGCCCCGATGTTGCCAATCGAGACAGTCAAACCAACCATTCTGGCAAACTCAGATCTTCTGAACCAATACCTCAAAAGCTTCGCCAGTGGAACGAATGTGAACCCTGCACCAAGCCCTATGAGTGCCCTTCCAAACGCAACCATACCAAAAGATCCAGCCGCATAGGAGACGAGACAACCAGCAGCCATGCTCGAGGCAGAAAAGAGTATGAGCCTCTTGGGTCCAAGCGTGTCGGTGAACATGCCTGAGGGGATCTGCACGGCCGCATACATGTAAAAGTACAAAGAGCTCATTATACCCAAAACCGACCCCGTTATCACCCACTCTTTGGTAAACTCCTGTGCAAGTGCAGCAGGTGAGACCCGGTGAAAGTACACCAAAAAGTACACACCTGCCGTCAAGACATACACAATCCACCTATATCTTAGAAGCTCTTCCTTGCTGCGACTGGCAACCACACTATCACCCCTTCAGATACTCGTACGCAAGAATGGTGTGTACAGCTGCCCCCCTGTACAGAACATCTTCATCTACATCAAACTTTGGGTGGTGATGGGGGTAAACTATACCTTTGGCCTCGTTTCTCGTGCCGAGGAAAAGAAACATGCTCTTCGTCTTCTTTCCGTAAAACGAGAAGTCCTCCCCGATCATCGTAACATCTGGTTCGACAATCTCGCCTACATCGGAAAGGACACGCCTCGAAAACTCCGCAAGCCCTTCATCGTTTACGGTGGGTGGTGCCGGTTTGGAAACGAGCTTCAAGGTAGCCGTGCACCTCATGGAAGCGGCATACCCTTCGGTTATCTCTCTCATCCTGCCCACCACAAACTCCCTTACCCCCTCGTCAAGAGTCCGAATGGTGCCAAGCATTCGGACCTCTTCCGGCACTATGTTAAAGGCCGAACCACCATTTATGCTGGTAACACTAACCACCACAGGCTCAGTGGCTGCAATCTCTCTTGTAACTATCTTCTGGTAAGCGTTCACAAGGTCAACGGCAACCGCTATCGGATCCACTGCCTTGTGAGGCTCTGCACCATGTCCGCCCCTACCCCTGATAGAGACCTCAAAAGAGTCAACCGACGCCAAAAGCGCACCCGATCTTATACCTATTACACCCGCAGGCATAGTTGCCCATATGTGCATACCAAACAGGGCATCTACATCGTCAACGACACCCGCATCTACCATCTTCTCTGCACCCCATCCCCCTTCCTCTGCGGGCTGGAAGATCAACTTCACCGTCCCGTTTATCTCCCCTCTAATATTAGAGAGTATCCGTGCAGCACCAAGAAGCATAGCAGTATGGGCATCGTGCCCACAGGCATGCATCTTGCCCTCTACCTTGGAGGCATACGGCTTACCAGTCTCCTCCTTTATAGGCAAGGCATCCATGTCCGCTCTGAGTGCAACCACACCACCACTGCCCTCCCCCTTCAACACCCCAACTACTCCAGTGCCAACCACCCGTTGCACATCGTAACCATACTTCTTCAACTCGCTCTCCACAACACCAGCAGTCCTGTTCTCCTCCCACCTCAACTCCGGATACATGTGAAAGTCTCTCCTCATCTCTACTATGTAGTCCTGCATCTCCTTTGCCATCTCCAATATTCTATCCTTCAACGAAAACCCTCCTTTTCACAGAGATTTCAACAGGGGCGGTATTACCTGCTTCTTTCTCGAAACGACACCCGGAAGCCTTACACTATCACCCTCAAACGGGATACCAAACGCCTTTTCAACCAGTCTCCTCTTTCCAACCACCACCAACTCGGTAAACTCCTCAACCACATCGGTGACCATGAGCAAGAACAATACATAACCCCTTTCTTCCGCAAGCCTTTCCATCTCCATCTTAACCTCGCCGTGCATGGAAAGAACGCTATTCGTATCCACGACCTCCACCTGAGATATCGCAATCGTCCCCTTAGGAGTCCTGAGCTCCTTCATGTCCATTGACAGGATCTCCTTCACAGAGAGACTACTTAAGTCCACCTTTGCCCGGTAGAGTTCCACCCCCAAGTCGTTCGGGGCAATACCCACGATACCAGAGAGCTCCTCCACTGCAACTTTGTCCTTCTGCGTGGTTGTAGGAGACCTTAAAATCATAGTATCAGACAGTATCGCCGAGAGCATGATCCCTGCTATCCCCTTGGTAGGCTTAACACCGCTCAGTTTAAACAGCCCCCAGATGATAGTAGAAGTGCACCCCACAGGTTCTACATAGGCAGTTATGGGCTTGTCTGTCTGCACATCACCCAAGCGATGGTGGTCCACTATCTCCAGTATCTCTGCGTCCTCTATGCCATCTACAGCCTGCGAAAGCTCCGAGTGATCCACCAGAATCACACGCTTTTTCTTAGGGTTTATAAGGTCATGTCTGGTAATTATGCCTTCAACCATCATGTCTTGTCCAACGACAATGGCAACGCCGTCTCTGTCCTCCATGAGCTCGTCCGCAAACTCCTTTAAAAGGGCATCCTTCCCAACAGTGAGGGGGTTCTGCTTGGCAACTCTAACCGCAGGTGTGCTCAATCTCAGCAACCTGCTCGCTATGTAAGTAGTGTGATCCGTCAGCAAGACGGCAACTCCCCTTTCACTCGCCTCCTTCAAAAGCTCACCTGAAGGGCTTACGCCACCGGTAACAACGAGACAACTTGCCCCCATCGAAATAGCAACCTTCTGAATGTCCTCCCTGTCTCCAACTATCAGAATATCCCCTCTCTTCAAGTGAGTCTTCACCATCTCCACGGACATTGCACCTACCATCAACCTGCCACACAGAGACCAGTCGGGCTTACCGACCAGCAACTTCGCATTTATACCCCTTTGCACATCCGATATCTTCGGACACTCAGAGCCAAAGGAGAAGTTTTGAAGCTCCTGCAGGAAACTCTGCGCTATCCCACGCTCCGTAACAACGCCAAGAAGTCTGCCACAATCGTCCACTATAGGTACATCACGGATGTGACGCTCAAGCATGAGAGTCCCGACCTCATACAGAGTAGCACTCCTTCCGGCAACCACCGGGTTAACCGTCATTGCATCCTTCACCTGAATGTACACATGCTCCAACAGGATCGGTTTTTGAACGCCAAACTTAGAAAGGACATACGCCGCCTCGCTGCTCAACTCTCCAAGCCTTGCAGGTACATACTCAAATTCGTGGTTAATCGCATTTTTCAAGTAGGCATAAGAGATAGCAGAGGCTATGCTGTCCGTATCAGGACGCCTATGCCCTACAACATACACAACATCTTTACTCAAGCCCAAAACCTCCCCTAAAAGGGTAACAAACACGCTTATTATACCACAAACTTACTCCTTTAAAAGCCTTTCCATAGCCAATCCGGAGACAACGGCATAGCATATTATAAGCACAACGGAAACCACGACGAACTCCCAGCCCAAGAATGTTGCAGCATAGGGGAGCCACGGCGTCTTAACTGCAAATGTGCCAACCAACGCCACCACAACAGCGACACGCGCCCCCTTGTCCATGAAGGTCTTAAACATGGGGAACATCGCCCACATGGGTCCAACGATCACGGTCCCCAAGACAACTGCAATGATTATCCCTTTTATGCCTGAATTCTTCCCCATAAACCTCTGTATAAACCTTGGAGAGAGAAAAGCGCCAAGAAAGGTAGAAAGGAACACTACAGACGCAAATATCGGCAGCATCCTCACAAAGAGCCTTATCCCCAACAAAAATGCATGCCACACCCTTCCCGGATACAGGAGAGATAGTGAAATATATAACAATAAAACAAAGAGTTCAAACCAGTGTTCCCTCACCAGCTTCAAAACAGACCACCCGTAAGGACGAGAGATGTAAGGAGGCCCATGACCACTGCTCCAATGAAGGCAAACACATTCCTCAGAAGTGCAAACCTACCACCAAACACCGATATTTCAAAGGGCACCACCGTAACGCCAAGCATGACCCAGCTATACAGAAATGCAGCAACAGCGGACAGAGCAGCCCCTTTGTACAGAAGCATCGCCCCCAACGGATAGGATGTGGCAACCGGACCCATCATGACAGCACCCATAAAGACAGAGAGCAGAACAGAGAGTATCCCCTTTCCACTACCAACCACAGATGCAACGACCTCCTTAGGCACAAAGACATCAAACAGTCCGATGAGAAGAAAGATCGCAAGTATCATCGGTATCCTCTTGAGAAACTGGACAAACCCCTTCTTCATCGCCGAAGCGGTCTCCCCTCTCCTTTTGGCAAACATGTAAAGATAAAGGCAGAACACAACCACTCCGTAAACGAGTCCTCCAAGCATCTGCAAACCCATCAACCTCCCAAAATAAAAAATACAGGGAGGCAGATGCCTCCCTGACCTAAGGGCTTACCACCAGCCCCAACCTCTACGCCAACCGAAACCTCTGCCCCAGCCAAAGCCTCTACCCCAACCGTATCCGAAGCCTCTGCCCCAGCCATAACGGTAAGGTAGATAACCATAGCCGTAGTAAGGTGCAGGGTATCCGTAACGACCACGATAGTAAGCACCACACGGACCCAATCCCCTACCCGTCATAGGTCCAAGACCAGCGGGACCCGTTCCATCAAATGCAGGCATCTTCACTACCTCCCTTCCCTTTCTATTTCCTCAAGTCTTCTGTTTACTGCAGCCAGCTCTTCCTCCAAGTATGCCTTGTAGTCCAAAAGATACTGCCTCTCTTCCTCTGGAGACGGCCTGTAGTAAGGACCCGGACCATATCCCCATCCAGGGCCAAATCCCCAACCGTATCCTCCAAATCCATATGGGCCATAGCCCCATCCTCTACCCCACATCTCTAACACCTCCCTTCAACGCTCAAAGGCGTCTATAAACCTGTCTATCTCTTGCCTCAACGCCTTCATCTCTTCCACAACACCGTACAGATACTCCATACCGTAAGGCGTGATACTGTACACCCGCTTTGCAGGTCCACCACCACTAACATCCCACGCCGAAGTTACCAATCCCATCTGCTCCATCATGCGCAGCTGTCTGTACAAACCCCCAACACTGCCCGGACTCCCCCACGCAAGACCATCTCTTGCAAGCCTGTCCAATATCTCATACCCGTGAACAGGCCCATCCTTCAAAACCCTCAATATGTAAGCCATAAGCCACCAACCTTTTCCAAAACCGAGCCCAAAGCCTCTACGCCTCACATATATTCACTTCTTTCTTATATTCATTTTGCATATATATTATACTACTATGTGAAGCGATGTCAATACCCTTTTAAGTTACTTGCCAAATCCAGTTAAAAGATGTAAAATATCTTAAAATGGGGAGGAGGGGGGAAGAGTCTTGGATATCGAGAAGGTAGCTGGCAAACGGGAAATCAGTAACATCCTCGGTATGCTTTCTGAGGCTATCAACTGTGCAGTATGGCTGGCAACGGGAAACACCGAAACCATCGAAAGGGTTGGGGAGCTGCGTGGGACTGAGAAACAGAAAGATGCCATAGCTACACTATTCAGCACGAGGATATTCACGGAAGAGTGCCTACCGCTGAGGTTGGACGCAAGGAGCAGGGCACTTGAGGAAAAGAGCACGATAGTTTACAAGAACAGCGTGGGATTTTACGCATTCATATCCCCCATATTCGATAGCGAAGGGGAGTTCGTAGGATTCTTAGAAGGGGACTTCGCAAAGGCAAAGGAGCTTGACGAGGAGTACAAAAACCTCATCTCCGAGAAGGCTTCCAAGTATGGTTTCCCCGCACAGAGACTGCTGGACCTGTTGGAAGACGAGAAACTACAGGATAAGGAGTGCATGAGAGCCACCGTAAACATCGCAGCAGAGAGCATAAGGCTCTACATATCGCTGTCCGCAAGCTCTGGAGACTTCTACGCAAAGCTCTACAGCATAGGTAACGGAATAAGAAGGATAGCAAAGAATATACAGGTTTTGGGTATAAACGCTGCCATAGAAGCTGCAAGACTCGGAGAAGAGGGGACTGGTTTTGCCGTGGTTGCAGGGGAGATCAAAAAAGTTGGGGATTACGTCTTCTCACAGGTGGACGAACTCGAAAAGCTCATCGCAGACTACAAGAAGGAGTCCTAACGGCTAAATATACAGCCACAGTAATTCTGCCTGTAAAGACCCAGGAGACGGCTCAACTGGACGCTCTTCTTAAAACCGTCCTTTTTCCTGAACACATAAGGGAGGTAGCTGATGCCATACTGCGTGCCTACGATGTTGCCTATGGTATTTATTGCACTTACATCTTTGTGAGGACTAATCGTGAGTGTAGTTGTAAACAGGGAAATGCCCTTTTCCACTGCAACCCGGGCTGCCGACCGAAGCTGAAGGAAGAAACAAACCCTGCACCTTCTTCCTCCTTCCGGTTCGTCCCGTAGAATAGCAGTCTTTTTCAACCATGCAGATGGTTCGTACCTCCCAACTATCAGGGGAATGCCCCACCTGTCTGCAAGTGAATACAGTGCCGCAAGTCTTCGTCTATACTCGTAAACGGGGTGAATGTTCGATCCGTAGAAGTAACCTACTACCTCGTACTCCCTGCTAAGAAGGACATAGGGGACGGTGGCATCAGGTGCACAGCAGATGTGGAGCAATACCCTTTTTTTCCTTGACAAACATAAGACCCCCTATTATAATTTAAGATGAGCCGAGGTGGCGGAATTGGCAGACGCACTGGACTCAAAATCCAGCGAACCTCTGGTTCATGCCGGTTCGACTCCGGCCCTCGGCACCATCTTTACTACTCCACGGTAACGCTCTTTGCCAGATTCCTTGGTTGGTCTATCTCACAACCTCTCAGCTTTGCAACATGATACGCAAAGAGTTGTAGCGGCACGATAGAAAGAATGGGAGCAAGTATCTCTACGCTTTCCGGTATCCACATGACATCTTCGGTGTAGCGCCTTATCACCTCGTCGCCACTGGTAGCCACTGCTAAGATGGGTGCTTTACGGGCAAGTGTCTCCTCCAGATTGCTCAGCGTCTTGTTGTATATGTAACCCTTGGGTATAACTGCCACAACCGGCATCTGCTCGTCTATCAGGGCTATAGGACCGTGCTTCATCTCCCCTGCAGGGTATGCCTCCGCATGAATGTAAGAGATCTCTTTCAGTTTCAAAGCACCCTCCATGGCTATGGGATAATAGATCCCCCTGCCAAGATACAAAAAGTTCCTATAGGCGTAGTACCTCTCAGCCAGTCTCCTTATGGATTCCTTTTTGGACAGGATCTGCTCTATCTGATAAGGCAACTTAAGGAGCTCAGAGGCATACTGCCTCACATCGGCTTTGTTCCTGTGCTTTGCCCACTGAAAGGCAATGAGATATATAAGCGCAAGTTGGGCGACAAATGCCTTCGTAGAGGCAACACCTATCTCCGGACCAGCCCTGAGATAGAGGGTTACATCGGATTCTCTGTCTATCGTGCTACCCCTCACATTCACCAGAGAAACTGTCTTTATGCCTTTTTCCTTGAACAACCTCAAAGACGCCAGCGTATCTGCCGTCTCTCCAGACTGAGAGATAAACATTGCCACATCGTCGGGATACACAGGAAACTTTCTGTACCTTAACTCTGAAGCCACCTCTACCTCAACTGGGATACCGACAAGCTCCTCTATCACATACTTGCCAAGCACACCTGCGTAGTAAGATGTGCCACAGGCAACCACAAATACCCTTCTAACCTTCTCCACTTCCACTCCGCTCACTTCCGGCAGGGTTATCCCCTCAGAGCTAACCCTCCCTTCCAGCGTCTCCCTTACCACCTTACCCTCTTCCTCTATCTCCTTCAACATGTAGTGCTCAAAACCACCCTTTGAAGCCATCTCAGGGGTCCACTCCACACGCATGGTGCTCCACCCAACACGGTTACCCTCGTAATCCATCACATCTACGCTATCCTTACTCAAAACGGCGATCTGCCCCTCATCTAAAAAGATCACCTCGTTCGTGTAGGTCAAAAACGGGTTCACATCGGAGGCAAAGTACATAGCCCCCTTCCCTATCCCAACCACCAGAGGACTACCCTGCCTCACGAGTACCACCCTGTCAGGCTCAAACCTGCTCACTATACCAACCGCAAACGCACCTTTAAGCCTCTTGACCGCACACCTGACCGCCTCTAACAGGTCGCCGTCATAGTACTTCTTAATCAGATACACAATTACCTCCGTATCGGTGTCAGACGCAAAGTCGTAGCCGTCTGCCTGTAGCTCCCTTCTAAGCTCCACATGGTTCTCTATTATCCCGTTGTGCACCACCGCAAACGCCATGGAGGTGTCAGTGAGCGGATGCGCATTGTCATCGCTGGGAACACCGTGTGTTGCCCACCTCGTATGCCCCATACCCAAAGTGCTCTTTCTATCCATGAGCCCCCTGTCCTTCAGCTTCTGCAGGAGACGGTTTACCTTACCCTCAGTTTTAACAACGTTCAACCGCCCAGCGTCCAGAAAGACAACGCCGGCAGAGTCATACCCTCTATACTCGAGATCTCTCAAACCACCAATTAGGAAGGGGAGTATATCTATCTCCTCTCCTATATATCCAACTATACCACACATGATTTCAACTCCTTAAAAGTTACCCTACCCTTCCTTTTGTCCGGGAGTCACCTCTTTCCGGGTTTGTAGAAGGGCTTAAAGGCGAGGGTTTCGCCTCGGGGCACCCGCCGATAGCTCGATAAACCCCGTCCTCGTCAACTCCTCAAGCTGACCGAGGAGTCCAGGCGCTTTATCTTTTCAATCACTTCCCTTATGGTTTCATCTACCACCTCCTCGCTCCTGTCCTCTACCATTATCCTCACAACTGGCTCCGTGCCAGAAGGTCTTATCAGTATCCTACCGCTTATACGATCCAGCAGCCTCAATATGTACCCGGTAAACTCCTCCCGTTCGATCACCCCCTTATCTTTCACGGTAATGTTTACCAGCTTTTGAGGGTACCTATCAAAGTACGCTGCACCGAGCCCCATGGTCTCCATCGCTATCAAAAAGTACAACCCCGTCAGAACGCCATCACCAGTAACAACCGGCCCATTTATGATTATGTGCCCCGACTGTTCACCACCAATAAGGGCACCCTTTTCCTTCATCTTCGCCCACACATACTTGTCCCCTACCTTCACCCGCTCAAGGATAATGTTCTCCCTCTCAAGTGCATCTTCAAAACCCATGTTACTCATCACAGTTCCCACAACGAGTCTGTTTCTCAGCTCCCCCCTACGATTGAAGTACCTCGCAAGCAGAAGCATTATGTTGTCTCCGTCCAGTATGTTTCCACTGCTGTCTGCTATAACGATCCTGTCCCCGTCACCGTCAAAGGCAAAACCCAAATCCACACCGTACTCCTTAACCTTCTGCAAGATAAATTCCGGCACCGTAGAGCCGCACCCATCGTTTATGTTTCTGCCGTCAGGCTCCACGCTAACGGCAACGACATCTACACCGTACATCTTCAGGAGTGCCGGCGCTACTTCAAAGGTGGCACCATTCGCACAGTCAACGATGACCCTGCAACGCTCCGGGAGGCTCAAAGGCACTTCTTTTCTTATCGCATCGAGATACTCCGCAACCCCATCTATCCTCCTAACAACCCCTCTTTCCACCAGCTCATCTCCGTGCTCCGCAAAGAATATTTGCTCTATTGCCTCCTCTTCACCTTCGGACAACTTCTCACCCGTGAGTGAGAAGAACTTTATACCATTGTAGAAAAATGGATTGTGCGACGCAGATATCACCACACCTCCACCAATGCCCTTGAAACGAACCAGCAAAGACACAGCAGGGGTAGTAAGGACACCCGCCAAATACACATCTACCCCCTCTTTCACCATACCCTCCACCAGTGCCTCTTCTATCTCCTCACCAGACTCTCTTGTATCCCTCCCCACCAACACTCTCAGGTCAATGCCCCTCTGCCTCAAGAACCTCCCGTACGCCCTGCCAAGTCTGAAAACATTCTCCGGCGTCATATACCCCTCGTGTGCTACATCTCTCACTCCGTCTGTCCCAAACAGCCTCACTTTACCACCTCCACCGTCACATTTTCAGGAACCACCCTCACCACCGACATACCCTTCGGAACATCCAGCTTAACCTTCACGATCTTCTTTTTGGTCAAGATGTTACCCACATACACATACGCCTCAACCTTACCTGTCTTCACTACACTATAAGGACCTTTCACAGTAACCTTAACGATGTTAGGTGTTGCCTTCCACTTCCCAAAGACGCTCCTTCCACGAACCTCAACCGGTACGACCAGCGTCTTGCTGATGGTCCTCTCCTCGAACAGGAGTGTAACCACAACAGGTTGTTTCTCTATCATCCGTACCTTATCAGACGGCATAACCGGTAAGAGCTTTACCTTCACCACCTTATTCCTTATACGACTTATGTCTATAGGCGGCGTATAAATAGCACTTATGCCAGATATCACATCTCTCGGACCTTCTATCCCCACGGAGGCCGGCTTCACGCTCACACTCTTTAGCACCCACTCCTTCGGTGGTTTGCCCTTTATCCTCGGCTTAACTGCTACAACCCTCTGGGGCCACCCCTTCCTCACCTTCACAGCCACATCTACCTTAGGGGGTATTACAGTAACGCCCTTTATCTCCCTGCCAGCCTCATCTACTACCGTAACGGAAACTTCCCTCATAATCGACTCCCTAACATCGCTCATATCTATACTCACGACCGCCATTTTGGCAGCAGCAAGTATAACAGGGCTACCCCGTATCTCAACCTTCTCTGGAAAGACAGCCGGCTCTTCTGCTATGTAGCCATCTGGTGGAAAGCCTATAGTGGACACCCTCACGGGAATATACTTCTTCACCAGCGGCACGATCGTCACAGCCACCTTCTTTGGTTCAACCCTCTCCACTCTTATGCCGGGAGGTAACTTCAGTGCAACAGGCACCATAAACTTACCTTTCGAAAGCCCTTTTAGATCTATGTAAGCACTGACATCGTTTGGGGAAAACGATGTCATGTCCTCCTTAAAGCCTATAATGCGTAGCTCTATCTCCTTGGGCTGATACTCCACTATTACATTCGCAGGCTGATTCCTTGCGCTCACCCGGACATCCATGATCCGCTCTATCTTGCCTATGTCGGGAGAATAAGAGACATACATCCATATTATCACCGCTATCGCAAACGACACTATCCACAGAACCACCCTGTTTTCAAGCCAACTATCCATAGACCTCATTTTCTCTTTTTCACCTTCCTCCACAGCCTCGACCAGCCACTCTCACCAGAGGGTCTGTAAAGACCAAACAACACCTTCCTTATCCTGTCTTCGTCCATGTCCCTCACAAGTCTTCCCCTAACAGCAAGAGATACCTCCGCCCTCTCCTCAGAAACGACAAACGCAACGGCATCGCTGACCTCCGTAATACCAAGAGCTGCCCTGTGTCTGCTGCCAAGTGTGGGCTCTATAAAGGGATTGTCACTCAGCGGAAGAAAGCAAGCCGCTGCCTGGACCGTATCTCCTCTTATAATGACGGCACCGTCGTGCAGAGGGGTTGCAGGTGTAAATATCGTGAGCAGAAGCTCACTCGTGAGCTCCGCATTCAGAGCTGTGCCCTTCGCTGCAAACTCCCGCAGACTGTCCCTCCTTTGAAACACGAGAATTGCACCTATCCTCTGCAACCTCATAAACTTAAGTGCATCTACTACCTCATCTACGAGCCTCTCTGGTTCCCCTTTAAACCTCCGATACCTTATCCCACCCCTTCCAAGAGCACCCAAAGCCTGCCTTATCTCAGGCTGAAATATCACGGGAAGCGCTATAAACATGATACTTATAACCTTACCAAACAACCAGTCAAGCGTGTGTAAACCCAACCACTTGGCAACATTGCCGGCAATGAGGAGGACAAAGATGCCTTTTAGAAGTTGCATTGCCATAGTTCCCTTGAGGATATCAAGGAGCTTGTATACCAAATAAGCTATAACTATTATGTCCACTATGTCCTGGATCCTCAAAATGTGAAGCCACTCCATCATCGCTAACCCCTTCTCTTTTCTACTTCTTCCATCGCCTCCAAATCATAAGGGTCTATAAGCAAAACCTTTTTCCACTCCCACAACGCCTCTTTTTCCATTCCCTTAGCTGCATACATTCTGGCAAGTTCCCTGTGCTTCTCCACATGTTCGGGATTCACGACCACCTTCATCTCTCTTTGTCCCTTGGTATCCTGCCTCAAGGCGGCCCGAGCCTCTTTATCTTCAGGCGTTATGTCAAGCAATCTCTTCCAGTACTTCAAGGAGCTATCCACATCCCCCTGAACAGCGTAAGCCCTCGCAAGCTGCCTGCATATGTTCTCGTTTACTATACCCGCATCGTAGGACCTCTGGAGGTAATCAAGTGCCTCTGCATACCTGCCAAGCCTGTACAAAGCTATCCCCTTGAAGTACACCATGTCCACATTACCCTGAATGTCGTGGCCATCTATCACATTTAGTGCCTCCTTCCACCTCCTGAGGTGCAGAAGCACCCTTACTTTTGTGTCGTAAAATGCCCTGTCCGGCACATCTACAACTCTCTCATACTCCTCAAGCACCTGGAGGCACTCCTTGAACATCCTCAAGTTAAACAGGACGACCGCCTTTGACCAGAGAAACTCCGTATCTTCTTTCATACCAAGTCTCTCCGCAAGATGCAGCTCATCGAGGGCATCACGCCAGTTGCCTTCTTGCATGTAGATAAGTGCTATTTCGTAGTGCAACCGTGGGCTGTCAGGATAAAGTTTCTTTGCGCGCTCCAGCAACCTCAACGCTTGAAGGCTCTTGCCAGTCTTAAAGAGCATGTTCCCCAAGGAGATGAAGTCATCGCAGCTACCCCTTACGCTAACTATGTGACGCCACGCCTCTATCGCCTTCGTCTGCAAACCCCTGTACTCGCTCAGCACAGCTATGTTTTCCCACGCATCTACATAGTTAGGAGATATGCTGACAGCCTTTTCAAACTCCGCCATCGCTTCATTGTAGAGCTCTTGTTTCAGCATGGTAACGCCGAGATTGTTGTGCACCTGAGCATCATCCGGATAAAGCGCAACGAGTCTCCTGTAAAGCTCTGTTGCGCTCCTATAATCACCAATCTCGTCGTATATGTAGGCAGCAGTGAACAAGACCTCTCTATCGTTAGGTGCATACTGGATCGCCCTGTTTAAGTAAGAAAGAGCTTTTCTGTAGTCTTTCATCTCTGCATAGAGTTTACCCATTGCCATCAAAAGTAGAGGAGAGCGCTCATCGAGCATTATCGCCCTACTAAGCACTCTCTCTGCCTCATCAAACTGCCCCGTATAGACGTACGCCATACCCAGAACATACCGGATATCACAGTCCTCTGGATATATCCTGAGCAGTCTCTCTCCGTAAGGTATCAGCTCGGCAAAGCTACCTTCTTCAAAAAGAGATTGGAGCCTCTCCTTAGACAGCTCCTGCATCTTCGATTACCCCTAATATATTATCACAGTAGCAAAGACAAAATTGCCTTGTGCGCGTGCAACCTATTTTCTGCCTCGTCAAAGACAACGGACTGTGGTCCATCTATTACCTCAGATGTTATCTCCTCTCCCCTGTGCGCCGGTAAACAGTGCATTACGATGGCGTCCGGCTTTGCCATCTTCACGAGGTTGGAGTTCACCTGATAAGACTTAAATGCCTTCCTCCTCTTCTCTGCCTCCGCTTCCTGTCCCATACTTGCCCAGACATCGGTGTAAATGACATCTGCGTCCTTTACCGCTTCCACCGGGTCTTCCACGATCGTCACAGAGCCCCCCGTCAGCCTTGCATCTGCCTTCGCAACCGAGACTATATCCTCACGGGGGGAGTACTCCTTCGGAGAGGCTATAACCACATGCATACCAACCTTTGCACCCCCAAACATAAGGGAGTTTGCCATGTTGTTACCGTCACCCACAAAGGCAAGCTTTATACCCTTCAAGTAGCCCTTCTTCTCCACGATGGTTAAGAGGTCCGCCAGAACCTGTGTAGGGTGGAAGAGGTCCGACAGGCCGTTTATAACCGGCACACCCGAATTCTGCGCAAGGTCCAAGATGTCGTTGTGAGAAAATACCCTCGCCATTATACCATCACAATAGCGAGATATAACCCTTGCCGTATCTGCAATAGTCTCACCCCTGCGAAGCTGAAGATCGTTCGGGCCAAGGTAAAGCGCATATCCACCAAGCTGATACATACCCACTTCAAAGGACACCCTCGTCCTGGTAGAAGGTTTCTGAAATATCATTGCCAATGTCTTCCCCTTCAAGATCGGGTGTTCCTGACCACGCTTCTTCTCCAGCTTCAAAGTCTCTGCCGTCTTCAAAACCTCAAGGATCTCCTCCGTAGTCCACCTGTGCAGGTCTATCAGGTGTTTGCCCTTCATCGTAACAGCCATCTCTACCTACCTCCTTTATTCTTGTTCCTCTGAAAATAGGCTATCTATGTCCTGCAAAAGTTCATCTGCCTCGTCCTTCTTAGTCGGTATTCTGAAGGTATCAACGGTGGGCAAGATCTTACCATCTTTAAACACCCCAACAATGGAGGGGATATCTCCCGCCTCCAGCGTCTCTGGTGGTTCAGACGCCTCACTACCGTAGGGGATAGAAAGAAACATAAACTCCGCCCGTTTTCCCACATCTATCACGCCCCTATCCATATCAAACACCTTCGCAACATTACCCGTAACCAGTGCCACTGCCTGCTCACCCGTGATGCCAGATGTCCAACAGAGGTGGCTCAAGAACAACCACAAGCTTAGAGGTGTTCGCCCATACTCACTCCCACTGCAGACAAACACCCTATCCAACACACCCTTCTGCTTAGCCTCCTTGACGATGGCAGCCGCAACCCTCAAATTCCCGTTTGCACACAAACCCACAGGCTTGTCCAAGTCGAGCACCCTAACTGCCTCGTTGGAAGGCAGAGATACCGGAGAACCGTTGGCACCGACAATCACATCTGCATCAGCAACGCACTCCTCATCTACACGACACTTAAACTCCTTGCCCCAAACACCCAAGGACG
>Ga0256914_1002241_pt1 | contig 16349 bp, 14 predicted proteins | sample HulkmetaG_FD_191571 | JGI IMG/M metagenome (GOLD analysis project Ga0256914, IMG submission 191571) | Hydrothermal chimney microbial communities from Main Endeavour vent field at the Juan de Fuca Ridge, Pacific Ocean - Hulk | ecosystem: Environmental > Aquatic > Marine > Hydrothermal vents ... | reverse complement strand
TATTAGCAGTTTTTTCTGCCAATGACTCAAGGTCACCTGCTCCCATAAGTCTTGATACAATTCTATCTGGAATAAACTGTTCAAGGTCAGGCATCTTTTCTCCAGCACCTATAAAACGAAGAGGAACTCCTACTTGATGAGCAATTCCAAGTGCCACACCGCCTTTTGAATCACCGTCATATTTGGTTAAAATTACACCGCTTATTCCAATTTTTTCTTTAAAGGTTTTGGCAGTTCTAACAGCGTCCATTCCCGTCATGGCATCTGCTACATAGAATAGTTCATCAGGATTTGCTATTTTTTTAATCTCCACCAACTCATCCATTAATTTATCATCAATAGCCAATCGTCCTGCTGTATCTATCAGAACAACATCATAAAGCTCTTTTTGAGCCTTTTTTAAAGCCTCTTTTACAATTGCTTGTGGTGTTGACTCTTCATTGGCTACTAAAGTAACACCTATTTGAGAGGTTATTTGTCTTAACTGCTCAACAGCAGCCAATCTCTGTAGGTCTCCTGCCACTACCATAACTTTTTTTCTTTTTTGTTCTTTTAAAAAAAATGCCAATTTACCTGTTGTTGTCGTTTTTCCTGACCCTTGAAGACCTATCATTAAAACAACGGTTGGTGGTTTAGAGGCAAAAACAAACCCTTGATTTCCCTTTGCTGTTAAGATTTTTTTTAACTCATTCCGTAGTGCTTTTAAAAAATTCTCTTTTCCAATACCGTTAGCCTTTGTCTCCTTCTCAACAACGGTTAAAAGCTCTTTAACCACTTTATGGTGGACATCAGCTTTAAGAAGTGATTTTTTAAGTTCTGTAATAGCTTTTTTAAGTGCCTTTATATCATCATAAAAGCGAATTTTATCTATGGCATTTTTAAAACTATTGGTTAGTGTATCAAACATATATACCCTCTTTTTATTATATTGGTGATATTATATCAAATTGATAATAAAATTTATCTCTATTGCTTTATTTCTGAGACATCGCCATTTATGGTGGTGAGGAGAAATAAAAAGTAAGTGTGAACAATTTAGCACCTATCAAAAGTAGTAGTTAAGAGATATGGGTGTGTCAATTATCCACCAAGATTAAAATCAAACGACTTAGTCGCTTAAAAATCTTCAAGCCTCACCCTTTAGAATGAGGTAGTTGACACTAGAGAGTCATACCTTTTAAAATATAAAAAACCGAAGCTGAAAGTATTGCTGCTACAGGTACTGTAATAATCCATGCTAAAATAATCTTCTTAACCATACCCCGTTTTACATAATGTTCACGAAGCTCTTTTTTTATTTTTTTAGCAACTTTCTTTTCCATTTTAATTCTTTCCATAAGTTCAACTTTTCTTTTATAATCATTTCCAACATTAGCTAACTCTTTTTTGAACTTATTAACAGTAGCAAGTTGTGCATTTAACTCTTGATGTTTAGCATTTGTTTTTTTTCTATCTAACCACTCTCTCAGAAAACCTACACCGAAAACACCCCCAACGGCAATATGTGTAGATGATACAGGAAGACCAAGTTGTGAAGCAATTACTACCGTAATGGCAGCCGCCATCATGATGGAAAAAGCTCTCATCTGGTCTAATTCTGTAATTTCTGAACCAACTGTTTTAATAAGTCTAGGTCCAAAAAGGGTAAGTCCTATAGAGATACCGACTCCACCTACAACCATTACCCATAATGGAATAGATGCTTTTGATGATATAGTAGTATGCACTATAGCATCATAAATGGCAGCTAATGGTCCTACGGCATTTGCCACATCATTAGCTCCATGAGCAAAACTTAATAAAGCAGCGGAAAAAATTAAAGGTATGGTAAATAGTGTATTAATTGCTACTCTATCATTTTTAAGAGTCTCTACTCGTTTAGTTATACGAGGTTTTATAAAGAAATAGGTTCCAATAGCCCCAATTATACCAAAACTAAGGGCTACACCAATAGTTGGCTTTTTACTTTCTGGTAAAAATGGTAATATATTTAAAATATCACTCCATATATGTTTTAGACCCTTAATAGTTAAATATGTTATAAAAGCCATTACCATAATTGATATTAAAATGGGAACAACCTTTTTAGCAGACTCTAATCTGTTTTCTCTATGTAATATTTCCGATTTAATAATATATAAAAAAGAGGCAGCAATTAATCCGCCAAGTAGAGGAGAGATAATCCAAGATGCTACAATTTTACCCATTGTATCCCACGAGACAATAGCAAATCCACCTGCTGCAATTCCAGCACCCATTACACCTCCAACAATTGAGTGGGTTGTTGAAACAGGAGCTTTTAACCATGTAGCAAGATTTAACCATAAAGCAGCAGATAGGAGAGCTGCTGCCATTGCATAAACAAACATCATGGAGTTGCCAGAGAATGCAATAGGGTCAATAATTCCTTTTTTAATTGTACTCACAACATCACCACCAGCAATTAAAGCTCCACTAGCTTCAAATATAGAGGCAACTAATATAGCTCCACCAATAGTTAAGGCTTTGGAACCAACAGCTGGACCTACATTGTTTGCAACATCATTTGCACCAATATTCATAGCCATATATGCCCCAAATATTCCTGCCACCATTAAAAATTCTATATGAGGTAAATTCCCAAAGGAACTATTGACATAATATGCTATTGCGGTAGCAAATCCAGCACCCAATATTATCTTAATTAGATTGTTCATACAACACCCTTTTACTTAAAATGGGGATATTCTATTATAAAGTTATAACAATTTGATAACATTGATGATAATTCTTTTAAATTCTTATTACTTTCTTTCTAATATTTTCAGTTCGGATTTTCCAAGTTTAACATATTTTGCAAACATGGTTAAAAGCATATCCTTAGATTGTGTGAAATTTTTTATAAAACATGCAGTTGGCTCATTCTCATCTATATTATCTGTATCTGCTAACTCTTCAATAAAGTTATCAAATTTATATCCTGCCATAACGGCACAAGCATGTATCATCATTGCATCTTTTAATTCTTTATCTTCTATTGTGTGGTGAAGTATTAAAAATATCTCTTTTGCACCCCTAATATCATTTTCACTATATATTTGAATACCATGCTCATATATTGCTCTAGCAGTGGCTAACTCTTCAGGTTTATCTAAATTAAACCCTTTATTTTCTATTAGATAATCAGCCAATACATCAAAAGCTTGATTTACAATAAATCTAAATATCTCATTTATCTCCTCTTTGTCTGCCTCAATGGTCAATTTGGTATCTAAGAGTTTATATCCTTTATCAATACTCTTTTCTTTTTTCATCTCTTTTTCTAATTTTTTTAAATCATTAATAAAGTTTTTATCTCTTTTTAATGCCTCTATATCTATCTGTTTTGTTCTCATAGTACCTCTTTAATTCTATGTAATGCTTCTCTTGTCTTATCTTCTTCATAAACAAGTGCTAATCTTATAAAATTGCTACCTTGACTATCTCGTCCTAGAAATGACCCTGCTAGTACTTTTAAATTATACTCTTTATATAGCCTTTTTGTAAATTCTATTTCATCATCAACCTTTAGCCATATATAAAATGTTGCAAGTGGGGGATTAACTCCTAAAATCTCCCTAGCTATTTTAAAGTTTTTAATATATTTTTTTCTAAATATATCAACATGGCTCTGGTCACTCCAAGCTTTAGCAGAGGCGTATTGCAAAGGTAATGGTGATGCACACCCAACATAGGTTCTATATATCATATACTCTTTTAATATATGGGCATCACCTGCAATAAATCCACTTCTAAGTCCCGGTGCAGAGGAGCGTTTAGAGATTGAGTTTACTACCAAAATATTTTTAAAATCAATGTTACCAAGCTCTACACTTGCATTGAGTAGTGAAGGTAGAGGTTTGTCTAAATATAAATCTATATAACACTCATCATTTAGTAGTACAAAATCATATTTTAATGCCAACTCTACCCATTTTTTAAGCTCTTCCATTAATATTACAGAGGCAGTTGGATTATTTGGGGTATTAATAATTACTAGATTACATTTAGATAGTTTATCCTCTTCTATTATAGGTTTAAAATTATTTTCAGAGGTTAGATTTAAATATATAACTTCAGCCCTACTAGCTTTTGCTGAACCCTCATATATTTGATAAAATGGATTTGGAAATGCCATTATAGGATTTTCTATATCATGGAGTAGAAATTGCGGAAAGTTAAAAAGGGTTTCTCTTGTTCCAAATGTTGGAATAATTTGTGAATTATCTATTTGTAATTTAAAACGATTATTTAAATATTGCTGTATCCCTTTTCGCAATATACCCTCACCTGAACTTTTAGGATACTTATTAAGTAGAGAGGCTTTTTTATTTAGCTCATCTAATATAAATTGTGGTGTAGGAAACTGTGGCTCTCCAATGGTCAAACTTAATGGTTCAAAACTACTATTTGGAGTAATCTCTTTTAGAAGATTATTTAATTTTTCAAATGGATATGTCTCAAAGGTCAATATATACCCCTCTTTTTTTTAGAGGGGATTATATCAAATTAAAGATATAGTTCTCTTTTACTAATCATCGCCTTCACAGCTACCGTCTGTTTTTGCTGTTGGTAACTCTTTAAAATTATCATCATGTAATACAGCAGGTTTTAAGTCTTTACAATCAACTTTATCACAAGGTACTGTTTCTGCCATAGGATAATCATTGAATGTTTCTCCCTCGACCTCTTCTAAATCTTCACAACCTTTACCTTTTTTTAGTTTTGAATTTTTAGGTTTAGAGTCATCTATTTTTAATTTTATCACAGGCAAATCGACATCAGCTGTAGCCGTTTTTTTGGCTTTTTCTACTTTCTCTTTTGTTGGTGTTGCGGTTCCTGCGTGAGCGTATCCTCCCAATCCAACAATAATTAATACACTCAATGTAATATATTTTGATATTACAGTTTTCATCTGTTCTCCTTTATTAATAATTATGTTTAGTCGTATGATACATCATTTTTGTTTAGTTAAACATAAATTTTAAAAATGAACTTAATAATATATAGTATATTTAACATAAAAATAATAAAATTCTATATATAATACTTTTAAAAAAGGGGAAATAGATGAAAAACTTTCTATTACTACTATCCATTCCAGCTATATTGATTTCTGGGGGACTTAAAAGCTCTCTTCTTAAATCTAAAAAAGAACAGAAACCTCTTATGGTACTTGTAACTGCTGAACATTGTAAATATTGTTCCAAAATGAAAAGAGAAACACTAAGTAATCCAGAGGTTAAAGAGAATTTAAAAGGTTTTCTTTTTACAAAAGTCGATAAGATGAGTGTAGATGCACAAAAATATTTACCTGAAACTAGATATACTCCGACTGTCTATTTTATATCTAAAGATTTTCATATTGTAAATACCGTAAAAGGATATTTAAATGCTTATGATTTTAATATGTGGATAGATGATACAAGAGAGAAGCTTGGAATGGCTACTTTTGCTCATATTAAAAAAAGTGATAGTTCAAATTATGTTCAACCTGAAAAAGACTCTATTTGGATGTATGATATAGCTTCAGCTGTAGATTTTGCATCTCAAACTGGTAAACAGATTATGATTTTTATAGGTTCAACCAAATCAAAATGGTCTAAAAAGATGGAGAATACTACACTTAAAAATCGTAACATTATGAATAAGCTAGATGATTTTGTTTGGGTTAAGTTAAATCATGGTGATGAAGATGCAAAAGCTTATGGTATTAATCCTAAATATGTTCCAGCTGTCTATTTTATGAGAAGTGATATGAGTAAAATAGCAGTGGCAAAAGGTTTCTATAAAGAGAAAGATTTTACAAAATGGATAAAATATGCTAAATCAAAAATATAAGAGATAGAACTCTTATATTCCTGTATTACAACTTTTTATATCTCCTGTTGCAAAACCTCTTTTAAACCATTCGACTCTTTGAGCTGAAGTTCCATGTGTGAAACTATCTGGTACAACATAACCTTGTGCCTGTTTTTGTAGAGTATCATCTCCAATAGATGAGGCAGCATTTAATGCTTCCTCTATATCGCCTTGCTCCAATATATTAAATTTTTTATCAGCACGATTTGCCCAAACACCTGCGTAACAGTCGGCTTGAAGCTCCACTTTAACTTGTAATTGATTTTCACCTCTCTGCCCTCTTGCTCTCTGTTTTAATTTTTGTACTCTGTCTAATGTTCCTTGCATGTTTTGAACATGATGACCAATTTCATGAGCTAAAACATACGCCTCTGCAAAATCCCCTGAAGCGTGATATTTTCTAGCTAATTCATCAAAAAAACCTAAATCAATATATACTTTTTGGTCAGCAGGACAGTAAAAAGGACCCATTTGAGATGAGGCATGACCACAACCACTTGTTGTTGCTCCACGATATAGAACCATTTTAGGTTCATGATATTTTGCACCATAATATCGAAATATATCACTCCAAACAATCTCTGTATCTCTTAAGACTGTAGAGATAAATCTAGCCTTTTTATCATCAACTTTTTTATTAATATGTGTAGAGGTTTGTCCAATAAAAGGATTAAATCCTGAAAAATAAATAAATGCACCAACTCCAATAATCGCCCAACCAAATTTAGTTTTTAAAAGAGGTCTAATTAGAGGCCAAAGAAACATCATCGTACTCATAGAGGGCATACTTCTACCACCACCTCTGCTACCGATGTTATCAAATCCACCTCGTCTATCTTCTACATTGCTACTTTGGTCTCTATCTTCCCATCTCATAAATAAATCTCCTGTAATTTTTTGACAAATTATATCATAATTTGATGTAGTCCTCATGCTTTTATGTTTGAGATTTTAAAGTTAAAGTCACTTTTTAATGTAAAAAGTGTCTAACTGTTGTAAAATATAGTGATATATTATGTTCATCGGAAGCCTCAATTACCTCTTTATCTCTAATACTTCCACCCGGTTCAATAATAGCAGTAACTCCAGCTTCTGCGGCTTTATCTATACTATCTCTAAATGGAAAAAATGCTTCACTAGCCATTGATGCACCACTTACATCTAGCCCCATCGCTTTAGCCTTTTTTAATGCACACTCAGAGGCATCAACACGGCTAGTCATTCCCATACCAACAGCGACCATTGCACCATTTTTCACATATACAACAGAGTTTGATTTTGTAAGACCTGCAACTTTCCATGCAATCTCTAAATCTTTTATTTCTTGATTTGAGGCCACCCTTTTTGATTTTCTATAGGCATTTTTAACCTCATTTTCACATATACAATCACTATTTTGATATACAAATCCACCCTCTATATGTTTAAAATCGTGACTATCTTTTGGCACAACTAATCTCTTTTGACCCTGTGAGAATAGTTTAATCCGTTTTTTACTCTCAAATAGTTTAATAGCTTCAGGTTCAAAATCTCCAGCAATAATAACCTCTAAGAAAATCTCATTCATCTTTTGGGCTAACTCTTCCGTAACCACCCCATTAACAGCTACAACACCACCAAAGGCAGAGATTGGGTCACACTTTAGAGCCTCTATATAACTCTCTAAAAGGGTATCTTTAATTGCAAACCCGCAAGGATTACCATGTTTAACAATGGATATAGCGTTACAATCCCCAAAACTTGATGCCAATTTGATAGCTCCATTTATATCTGTTAGATTATTAAAACTAGCCTCTCCCTTCAACTGTTTAAAGTTTTCACTAAAATGGTTATTAAACTCATACAATGCACCATCTTGGTGAGGATTTTCTCCATATCTAGTCTGAAAAACCTTCTTACCTGTAATAAATTGATATTCGCCAAACCCTTGATTAAATCTTCTATTCATATAGTTTGCTATCATTGCATCATAAGAGGCTGTATGTTCAAAAGCCTTTATCATAAGTCCTCTTCTAAACTCCAAGCTATCTTTCCCACTCTCTATAGCCTTTAATACTACATTATAATCACTACTATCTGTAATAATAAGAACATCACTAAAATTCTTAGCGGCACTTCTAACCATAGTAGGACCCCCAATATCAATATTTTCTATGATTTCATCAAAATCATCTGTTCTCTCAATAGTTGCTTTAAATGGGTATAGATTAACACAAACCAAATCAATACTCTCTACCCCTAGCGTTTTAGCTTGATTTATGTGAGCTTGGTCATCTCGTTTATATAAAATACCACCATGAACAAAAGGATTTAAAGTTTTAACTCTACCTTCAAAGCACTCTGGAAACTTTGTTATCTTATCTATCTCTATAACTTCTATACCTGCCTTATGTAGCTTTTTATAGGTTCCACCTGTTGAGACAATCTCCCAACCTAATCTCTTTAATCCTTTTGCAAACTCTACAATGCCACTCTTATCGCTTACACTAAGTAATGCTCTCATATAACACCTTTGAAATAATTTGTGCAATTATATCAAAGTTAATAAAGGCTAAAACTTATAATGTACTCCAAATCCCAAACCTAACTCTTCACTGTCATAATAGTAATCATCTTCTTCATCAAAAAAGTGAAGATTAAGTTCAACATTTACAAGGAGTGGTATAAAGTTTGCATCTAGCCCTCTTAAGTCATATTCAAATCCTCCACCAACTCCGTAACCAAAACTATTGATAGTCTCATTTGAGTAGTATCGTCTATCCCAATTCCAAAATCCAATCTCTCCATATCCATATATATTAGAAAATATATCCTGTTTAAATTTATAAACTCCTCTAAAAGCTAAACTTTTTTCTGTTCCTAATGGGTCGGCTATAGCTTGAAAGGCTGTCCTTTGACCTATATCAACTTTAACACTCAATCCGTCAGATGGATAGGAGGATTGGATTCCCAAATAGATACTATTATCTGCTATTAAAAAATTTGTTATTAGTATAAATATTATCTTTTTCATACCAAATTATAACAAAAAATAACTTTAATAACTTTTATTAGAAATTACTATTATCTGTTTTAACGAAAGTGCTAAAGCACAAGAGTAATTAGAGAGTTTATTTTCTCTCCTCTTTTTTATTGATATAATCGTTTGTTTTCATTGAAGATGGAACTGCTCCCTCATCTGGAAGTTTTATTACAAAAGTTGTTTTTTTATTTAGGATACTAAATGCCTCTATTGAACCGTGTACTCTCTCTATCATATTTTTACTCATATATAATCCCAAACCTGTACCTTTTGTTTTATGTTTAGTAGTAAAATATGGCTCAAAAATATTTTTTAATATAGGTTTAGGAATTCCACCTGCATTATCCTGCACTGTAATAATTAACTCATCTTTTTCATGATAGACTCGAATAATAATTTTTCCATTATTAATATTTTTATCTTCAAACGCATCTCTTGCATTATTAATAAGGTTCATAATAGTGTGTTTTATATCATTTTCATAACCTTTGTAATTTATACTCTCATCACAATCTAGCTCTACTTTTATATTTAACCTATTAAGTGTATCTCCAATTAATTTGATAGTTGATTCTATAGTTTTTTTCATATTAAAAGTTTGAGCCATATCTGATTTATCTACAAATCTTCTAAAATCATCTACCGTATTGGATAGAAACTGTATTGAGTTATTTATCTTATCTGTCACCTCTTCAATATTAATCTCATCTTTCATACCAAGTTCTGCTTTAATTTTTATATCATTTAATATCCAAGATACAGAGTTTAATGGCTGTCTCCATTGATGAGCAATATTTTCCAATATCTCACCCATTGATGCAAGTCGTGATTGTTGGTTCATAATGGCAGCTTGTCGTTTTACCTCTCTTACTGCATCATCAATTCTAATTTGTAACTCATCATTTAGAGTTTTCAGCTCTTTTGTTCGCTGTTCAACTCTAATCTCCAAATTTTCAGTTAAACGGTTTAACTCGTTTGCTGTTTTGTGCATAATTGAGTATAGATTTTTATTTGCTATCTCAAATGGTGTAATATTATCATCTTTATACTCAACCAACTCAATATAACTACTACTAGATTCACTAATTGCAGCAATTATAAAAGTGTGGTTATGATATGTATTTGGGTGGTTCTCCTCATTAAAATACTCTTGTGAGGTCATATATCCAAATATGTGATTATTATCTTTAATATTTGATATATAGTGTTTAATTGGAATTCTAAAACCGTACTCATAAGAGATACATGCACCAATCCATAATGCTTGTGCAGGGGTTTTGGAGAGAAAATTATAAATCTCTTGAATTCTATTCATCATAGCATTATAATTACCAATAGAAAGTTGAACAATATCATTTTTCTTTAACTTTTGAGATATAGTTATACTCTGTTTTTTTAAATCTGTCTCTAATATATGAATTGTAAAAGAGATATTATCTTTTGTAGTGTATAGGGGAACTTGTAAAAAGACAGATTTATTTTTCTCTATATTTGGAAAATATTTTCTATAGATGTCCAATGCCGGACTATTTGCCATTGTTAATATAGTAAATCCATCTGTTTTTGTAATTCTCTTTTTTTTACTTATTGGTTTCCAATCAAAGGCTTGATATAACTCAACTGTTAAATTTTCACCATGTAGAAATATTAAAATAATTGCCTCTCTATATATTTTATCACCATGAAATATAAAAGATTTTGTATCTGTAGAAGACTTACTTGTAGCCCCTCCACCAAATATTTTTAAATGGGCAAAATCTCTACCTAGTGAATTTATAAATGATGAGGTTTGACAATTATTAAAACTTGATAAAATTTGAATAGCTTCAGTATCTGATTGTAAAAATTTCTGTATGTGATTTTTATCTGCTTTATACTCATTACATGTCTCTTTTATATACTGTTTACTTAAGTCCAATACTACAGAAGAGACAGAACTTGTCTCTAATTCAATTATTGATATAATAGGCTGTTGATTTAAATCTGATATTTGATGATTTACAAAACTTGCAAAACTTTGCATCCCCATTATAGTAGCATCTGGAAATTTAGCTTTTATCTTTTTTAGAACAGTTTTAATAAATCTAATATTATCACTTGGATAGTTAATTTCAATTATTAATTTTTCTGAATTTTTAATATTATTATCTTTGCACCATTCTTTAAATGTATCAAACTCTTGATAGTAGTGTACTAATTGTCTCATTTTTTGAATTATTCCTAATTTTATTTAAATATTTTTGAACCAATACGAACTAAGTTTGAACCACATCTAATTGCTAGTTCATAATCACTACTCATACCCATAGAGCAGACTGTGGCACCATCTTTTTCTAATTGTTCATATATTTTATATGTCTTTTCAAAACTTTTTTGAACTATTTTTTTATTATCACTTAATGCTCCTATACTCATAACACCTTTTAAGATTATATTTGGATAACTCTCTTTTATCTCTTGATAAATATCTACTGCCTCTTCTGGAGTTACCCCCGATTTATTTACCTCCTTAGTTGAATTTATCTGAAGTAAGGCACTCATAGTTTGATTTTTATTTTCTAATCGACTATTTAACGCTTTTGCTAATCTAAGAGAGTCTAATGAGTGTAGAAGAGATGGACGAAGTTGAATAAGTTTATTAATTTTGTTGCTCTGCAGAGTTCCTATCATCTGCCACTCAATAGGTAGATAGTTTAAACTTTTCACTCTCTTTTCTAACTGCTGTACTTGATTTTCTCCAAAAGCTCTTTGACCTAGCTCATATAGAAGTTTAATACTTTCCTCATCACTATATTTTCCAATAGCAACAAGTTTAACTATATGATGTTGGCTAACCTCAATTCTAGCTTGTTCTATATTCCAAATAATTCTATCTAAATTGTCTCTTAATATCTCTTTTCTCATATTTTATCCTAATAATCTATTTATATCATTATATATTCCGAGTAACATAAGTGAGATTAAAATTACCCACCCCATAACTGTTAATCCATACATCACATTTTCACTTGGCGGTTTACCCCGTATTATCTCATAACAGTTAAACATAATGTGTCCACCATCAAGTGCAGGAATTGGTAATAGATTTAAAACACCTAAGTTTACGGAAATTAGTGCTGTAAAAAAAAGAAGTGCTACTATTCCAGATTGACTAGCCTTTGCAGTTATATCAACAATAGATATAACTCCACCCAATTGATTTGCAGGAACGGCACCTGTAATTAGTTTCTGCACACTCTTGAAGATAAGAGTTGAAGCATAAATGGTTTCATTATATGCAAAAATAAGCCCGTCCAGAGGTGTAAAATGTAGCTTCTCATCGGTGATTTTGGGTGCAATACCGATGATTTTTTTCTTGATTGTCTCTCCAAATCTATTTTTCTGCTCTTTTATAATAGGTGTAATTGTAAAATGGAGACTCTTGTTATCTCTTAAGACAAAAAAATCTAAATCTCCTTCTAACTGCTGTATAGTTTCTCCTATTTCATCCCAACTCTCTATCTTAATATTATTAATCTTTACTATCTTATCACCCTCTTTAATTCCAGCCAATTTAGCAGGTGACTCTTGAGAGAATTGACCTACAGTAGGTACAATATAGTGACCATAATTAAATAGTGGAGAGAGATATGTACCTATTTGTGAGATACCCAAATAGAGTAAAAAAGCTACAAAGAAATTGGCAAATGGTCCAGCCAATAATATAATTATCTTCTGCCAAGGCTTTTTTGTAGTATAGCTATCACTATCATAGCTAACTTCTAATGGGTCGGTATCATCTTGACCCTTCATTTTAACATATCCTCCTAAAGGAATTAAAGAGATACTCCATTCTGTATCTCCCACCTTTTTAGAAAATACTTTTTTACCAAACCCGATACTAAATACATCAACTTTTACGCCAAAGAGTCTTGCTGTTACAAAATGACCCAACTCATGAAAAAATATTAAAAACGATAATACAATTAATGCAATAAAAATGCCCATAAAAATCCTAAGTTTATTTTAAAGTATTATACCAATCTATTAGTTAAATTAACTCTTATATCAATAGATATTATATATATATATGATAAAATAAAGAAAATTAACAAACTACAAAAGGAAGAGAAATGGATAACAAGAGTGATATATCTAATGTAGATATGTTGGAGACTAAAGAGATAGATGGTTCTAATGAACTTAATTTAGAGGAGAAACTTATTATTGAAGATAATAGAAAGAAGCCTATAAATAAAAATGAACAGGCAAAAGAGTTGGTAAAAAACTCTATTGAGCTTATCTCAAAAGCGGATAAAGATATTGAGGTTACAAAAAAAACTATTGCAACTGATATAAATAGATTAGAGGAGATAAAACATAGTTTTTTAAATACAACATTTACTCAAAGTCAAATTTTATTAGAAAAGGCCTCTTATGAGTATTCTAAACATGAAGCAAAAGAGCCTTTTGAGATTTCTCTTGGGAGTACAAATGAGAGTATCAAAGTCAAAAATATTAGTTCGGGAGTATTTTCTGGTTTTATTCTTGCACTTTTAACAATGATTATTACTGCCGGTACTTGGATATATGTAGCTAGTATGAAAGCAGGTGTCACATTACAACTTCAACCACCAACACTACCCACCCATGAGGATATTGAGAAGATATTAATTTGGATTGGTGGAGGTATGACAGGTGCTAATGGTAATCCTATGTTCGGTATGATTACGATTGGACTTTCCGCTATAATTCTTGGTATTTTGGTATATAAAACTTTTTTATCTTTAAAAGAGAGTAAAAACTTCAAAGTGGCAAATGATATATATCAAAAATCACATCTCTATGTAAAGCAACAAAAAGAGTCAAAAACTGAGATGGAGAAGATAGATGAGCATATTAAAAATATAATCCCTATGGTTGAGAATTATAAATATCTATTAGATGAGCAGAATGCAAAGATGCAAAGAGTGTTACATGTAGAGGGTATAAAAGGGGATTATAGTGAATATCATCCATCATCTATAGAGACTATGAGAGATACTGAAAAACTCATGAATAGAGTAGAGGAGTTAATCACAACACCTGTAACCAAAGATGGTAAGCTTAATGAGGTTTCAGAGTATGCACTTTATGAGGCTAAGGAGATTTATGACTATTATATCTCTAAAATTTATAACTAATGACAATATTGTGAGCAACCCAATTCACTGTAGAATGAGTTATCTTTTTTTAGCTCTTTCTATATTTTTTAAATGCTCCTCATAGGATTGACTAAAATCGTGAACTCCATATCTATTTTTCATAAAGAAGAGATAGTTACTCTTATTTGGGTGTAGAGCAGATTTTATTGCATCTATAGAGACAGAGCAGATAGGATAGGGGGGAAGTCCCTTATTTAAATATGTATTAAATCTACTCTTATCCTCTCTTATTCTTTTGGGTGTTACTTTAGTATGTGAATACTCTCCATAATTTAATGTGCCATCCATCTGAAGAGGCATATCTTTTTTTAATCTGTTATATATAACAGAAGAGATTTTTGGCATCTCTTCAATATTTCCAGCCTCTTTTTGAATAATAGAGGCTATTATAAGATAGAGTAACCACTCCTTTTTATCGTATCGTTGTAACTCTTTAATTGCCAACTGTTCATATCTTTTTTCACTTGATTTAACTAAAAAACTAATGAGTTTCTCCTCTTTTGTTCCTATTGGAATGTGATATGTATCAGGAACTATTCCAGCTTCAGGATATGGGCTATATTTTAGATAATTTGCATTTAATTTATTAAAATCCAATCCATATTTTTTTGCAATATTTTTAAAAAAGATAACTTTTGTCTCTCCCGGTATTAATGTTACTCTATTAAAATCTTGTATAGCAGAGGTTGTTAATTTATGGAGAAAATCTATTCTATTTATCTTTTCATCTTTTATCTTTATATCACCAACTTTGGGTTGACCAATAAGCACCAAAAGATATGTATCAATCATAGATAGTTTAAAACCCTGTTTTTGTAAAGATTTAATTGTATTTGTTGCAGAACCTTTAGGCAGTTTAATGACTCTATTTAATAAATCTTTGGGTATATCTAATGGTATGGTAATATAGAATATAACTATAGCTATAGCTATAGCTATTATATCTAATATAATAAAAACCATTTTATTTATTAATTTTAAATCTTTCATTACAAATATTATATCTAAAACTCTTATAAAAATATGCTAAAATAAAAATATGAAGAAATTATTTTTAATATTGATGCCTATTATATTTGTTGGTTGTGCCTCAAAAACCCCTATAACTTGGGATAATAGAGTTCTCCACTCACATATTAAGCCCATTAATTTGGCTTATGATGAGTATGGAATAGAGCATAATAAAACACTTTTGTTTATACATGGGTTTGGAGAGAGTAGATATACTTGGCGTTTTTTAGTTAAACCTTTAGCTAAGAAGTATCATATTGTTACAGTTGATTTAAAAGGTTTTGGAGAGTCACCTAAAACAGAAGATGAATACTACTCTGTATATGACCAAGCAAAACTGTTAGAGAGTTTTATCGAAAAAAAAGGCTTAAAACATTTAACGATTATTGGTCACTCATTTGGTGGTGGTGTAGCCTTAGTTTTAGCTTTGATGCAAGAGAAAAACATATTTAAAAAGAGCATGATAGATAGACTTATTTTAATTAATACTATGTCCTATAAACAGCATCTCCCATCTATGATGTGGTTACTCCAGAAACCCATAATAGGTTATTTAGGTATCCATCTCTTAAGTGCTGATACTATAGCCCTAGAGGCGTACAGTTATGCTTTCAGTAATGATAAGCTTATTCCACAAGAGAGTATAGAGCAGTCTGCTAAAATGATAGATTTACCAAATGCGAAATATGCTTATAAACAGACAGTAGATTATATTATACCAGATGATATAGCAAAGGTAGAAAAGGAGTATAAAGATATTACAATTCCAACATTAATCATTTGGGGAAGAGATGATGTATCTATTCCTTATAGGTTTGGAGAGAGATTAAATCGAGATATGCCAAATAGCAGACTTATAATATTAGATGGTGTAGGACATATGCCTCAAGAGGAGTCACCTAAAAAGGTTTTAGATGCAATAGAGCAGTTTATGGAAAATGGATAATTTTATTTATTTAAATTTAATATGATATAATATTTTTTAAGTTTAATATAATATAAAGGAAAAATATCTTATGAATGGTGTAATACATGACCCATACTTAAATACAGCAAAAAGAAGTTTAGAAGATAAAAGATATAAAGAGAGATATGAAAGAGAAAAGGTAAAGAGAATTAATAACTTTTTAAATCAAAAAATAGAAATTACAGACTATATACATCTATCAGAAGGTATGGCAAAATTTGTAGTTTTTATATCATTTTTAACTCTTCCTTATATTATTGGGGTTGGATTTATATTTTTTATTATT